>Ga0155020_111_pt3 | contig 169774 bp, 165 predicted proteins | sample RifCSPhighO2_01_FD_105988 | JGI IMG/M metagenome (GOLD analysis project Ga0155020, IMG submission 105988) | Candidatus Staskawiczbacteria bacterium RIFCSPHIGHO2_01_FULL_39_25
GATACAAAAAGGTAACGCAAAATGTTGGCTTGTGCGCCACCAGGTGTCCTGCGGCAGGAGCGTGCGTGGATTAACGGACTTTCATTCTTGAAAAATACGCCCTAGGTTTAAAGGGCGTATTTTTTTATAAAAAAATGATAACATGAAAGAATATGGCATTCATGGTAAATATTCTTATATTCTTATTGGGGGTAGCGATAGGCAGCTTTTTAAACTGCGTATTGTATAGATTAGAAATTGGAAAAAGTTTTTTACATGGAAGATCCTATTGTCCCAACTGCAAGCATACGTTAGCTTGGACAGATTTGATTCCTGTGATTAGTTTTTTATGGTTGCAAGGAAAATGCCGATATTGTGGCAATAGAATATCTCTTCAATACCCCTTGGTGGAAATAGCTACGGGAATGGTATTCCTGTTAATTTTCAATTTCCAATTTCCAATTTTCAACCAATTTTCAATTATTCAATTTTTAAACTTAACACTTCTCCTGTATGTGGTCAGTTCTTTAATAATTATTTTTGTTTACGACCTGAAGCATTATGTTATTCCCGATAGCGTCTTATTTCCGGCTATAATAGTAGCTTTTTTATATCGTATTTTAGATTTTAGGAATTTGAATTTGTTTAGGATTTCGGATTTCGGATTTTTTATTTCTACCCCTTTGATAAATTATCTTGTCGCCTCGTTTCTGGCAAGTGTCTTTTTTTTATTAATTTTCCTGGTATCAAAGGGGCAGTGGATGGGCTTTGGGGATGTTAAACTGGCCCTTCTTTTAGGCTTTATTTTAGGCTTCCCCAATATCTTATTAGGCTTATTCTTGGCTTTCTTGTTTGGTGCTATAATAGGAATAGGATGCATCATATTGGATAAAAAGGGGCTGAAAAGCGAAATGCCCTTTGCCCCCTTTTTAATTGTAGGAACTTTGGTAGCTATGTTCTGGGGGGGACAGATGATTGATTGGTACATCCGTTTCTTAATTTTTTAGAAAACTAAGAAATCATAAAACACACAACATGGAACATAAAAAAAACGAAAAATATAAAAATTGTTCCATGTTCTATGTTCCATGTTCTATGAAGAAGAGGGGTTTTACGATTATAGAATTAATGATAGTTATTTCCATCGTAGGCGCCTTATTGGGTATTGTAATCTCAAATCTCCCCCAGGTGAAACTTCAATTTGCTCTTTCAAGAGTTACTTATACATTTGCCCAAAATGTAAGGCGGGCGCAAGACTTAGCCTTATCTTCAGTGCCCTATAAAGATTCCAGCGGTCAAGAGCAGGCGGTAAGCGGATACGGAGTTTTTGTTGATTTGAAAGATGACAAAAAGTATCTTATGTATGCTGATAAGCAGCCGGGAAACCAAAAGTATGGGGGGTCGGATTATATTGTTGAAACCATTGATTTTAGTTCAGATGAACCGGGGGTCATTATTAAAGAATTGCGCAAGGTTAATAGTCAAAACAAAGCAAGTATTAATTTCAACCCTCCTAATCCCGATACCGCTATAGAAAATTTAAATCTGGGTGAAAATGCCATAGAAGTGGTGTTTGCCCTAGCATCTGATCTGGCTATAACAAGGACCGTGTCGGTAAGCACATCAGGATTAATAGAAATCAAATGAACTCTTTTATCCACAACTCTAAGAAAAATGGCTTTACGATGATTGAGCTAATCATTACCATTGCCATTTTGTCATTTGGAATTATTGGGGTGTACACCGCTTTTAACCCTATTGCTTCATTGACCTATACTATTGCTTTGCGTTTTAATGCAGCTTATCTTGCCCAAGAAGGCTTGGAAATTGTAAGAAACCTTAGGGATAATAATTTTATAGAAGAGGTGGAATGGTCTGAAGGCCTTTTAATCTGTGAAATAGGGTGCCAGGCGGATTATAAAACGGGAACTTCTGTCCAAACCCCTGAAAATGCCTTAAAAGCCTATGACGACAACACTTTTTTATCATTGAATCAAGACGGTTTTTATGGTTACGATGCAGGAGGCACGGTTACAAAGTTCAAGAGAAAAATAACCATACACCGGGTGTCGGGTGATGTTCTAAAGGCGAGCGTAGTAGTTACATGGAATTATAATGGAGTCCCCTATAGTTTTGATGCCGCAGAGTATCTGTATAATTGGTACTAAGTAACAATTAACATTTGACCATTGACATTTAACTTATGAAAAAGTTTAGATTTAGGCAATTTCAGATTTATAAAGATAGTTTGCAATTTCAAAAAGAGCTAAAAGATTTAAGTAGGAAGAAATTCCCAAAAGAAGAACAATTTTGTTTAACATCTCAACTATGGCGTGCCTTAGATTCTATTATTTTAAATATTGCAGAAGGCACAGATAGGGGGACTGACAAAGATTTTGCACATTTCTTAAATAATTCTCACACATCACTTAACGAAGTAGTGGCCTGTTTAGATTTAGCTTTAAATAATAAGTATATTTCCGAAAGTGAGAATAGTACCTACTTGGTAAAAGCAGAAAATATTGCAAATCAAATTACAGCTTTTCGAAGGAAGTTATTAAAAGATCCCACAAAGTAACAATGAACTGTTAGTAACAATATGTGTGATAAAAATCAAAAACAAACTTTCAATTGCCAATTGTTAATTGTTAATTATTTCCGCCAAAGGCGGAACTGGTTAAATGTTAAATGTCAAATGTCAAATGTCGGCGAAAGGGGGTTTTCGTTGTTAGAGCTTGTTATTGTGCTTGCAATATTCATGGTGGCAATAACCACGGCCGTAAGTATTTTTGCGTCCATAGTAAGCCAGCAAAGAAGAATATTAGACGAGGAAGAACTCTTGAGCCAAGCAAGTTATGCCTTAGAGTATATGTCCAGAGCTATTAGAGCGGCGGTAAAAGATGATACAGGCAGTTGCCTAGGCGACAGCAATATAGGATATAATTATGTGCTTACCAATTATGATTCTGCGTCGGGTTTTTATGAAGGCATAAAATTTATTAATCAATCCAATAGTAATGCCTGCCAGGAATTTTTCATTGATCTTGACGGGGCTTTAAAAGAAATAAAAAATGCTGGTTCAGCCCAAAGCATACTATCAAATGCCTACAATATAAAATATGGCAGGTTTATTTTAAATGGCGATAAAAATGTCCAGGGATCGTCTCCGGACGACTTAGTTCAGCCGAGGGTAACCATCCTATTAAATATACAAACTAAGGCGCAAAATCCCCAAGAAAAAATAATACAAACAACCATTTCCCAAAGAAACTTAAATGTGCAATAAAAGCATGCTAAATCATCATCAACGGGGGGTATCTTTGGTAGTTACGTTTCTCATCATGACCATTATGCTTTCTATCGTATTAAGCGTAAGCATTATTTTAGTAAGCCAGATTAAAGTCATACGGAATATAGGCAGTTCAGTTTCGGCATTTTATGCCGCTGAGACCGGCAACGAAAAAACGCTTTATTTTGATAGAAAGCAAGTGCCTCCGGGGGGGAATCGGGGGCTTTGCAACCTCTGCAACGCCTGTACTTCAGATGATTGTATGGGTTGTACCGCTGTGCCTACGGGTCCTCATGGCTGTGATACTGATAGTTGCCTTAATTGCCGGGTTATTTATGTATCCGTATTTGATGGAAGAAGTTACCTTGTGGATGCAAATGTTGAAGTCAAATCGGGATCTAATGTATTTACCGTTAATTCAAGGGGATTATATAAAGATACCGCAAGGGCCCTTGAAATAAGCTCCAGCGATTAGTAGTATAGAAAATGCAAGCTTTTCATGAATAAATCAGAAGCTAAAAACAGAATTGAAAAACTGATAAAAGTTATCAATTACCACCGTTATCTCTACCATGTTCAAGACCGCCAAGAGATTTCCGATGCCGCATTAGACTCTTTAAAAAAAGAGCTTTTTGATTTAGAGCAGCAGTACCCAGACCTTGTAGCCTCTGATTCGCCGACCCAGCGGGTTGGCGGAGAGCCTTTAAAAGATTTTAAGAAAGTGCGGCATGCCAAGAGGATGCTTTCGCTTAATGATGTTTTCTCAAAAGAGGATTTTTACCGCTGGCACGAAAGAATCTCAAAATTATTAACAGAACAGGAAAGAAGCCAATTAGATTTTTATTGTGAATTGAAGATAGACGGCCTGGCCATTGAGCTTGAATATAACAACAGCATGTTGGTGCAGGGTTCTACGCGCGGCGATGGCAGCATTGGCGAAGATATCACCCAAAACCTAAAAACTGTTGAGTCAATACCATTAAAATTCGAAATTCGAAATTATAAATTCGAAATTCCGCGAACCCTAGTGGTTCGCGGCGAGGTCTTTATTTCCAAAAAAGGATTTGAGGAAATAAATAAGATCCAAATAAAAAAAGGCTTGCCGCCCTATGCCAATCCTCGGAATATCGCCGCTGGTTCGGTGCGCCAATTAGATCCTAAAATAACCGCTTCGCGCCATTTGGATTCTTTTGCCTATGATATAGTTACTGATATGGGAATTAAAACCCATCAGCAGGCGCATACCATGCTAAAAGAATTAGGTTTTAAAACAAATGAGAAAAATCAGTACTGCAAATCTATTGAAGAAGTATTCCATTTTTACGAACAGGTTGGCAAAATCCGTGAAAAATTAAACTATGAGATTGACGGTATTGTCGTGATAATCAATAACAACACAATCTACGAAAAATTAGGCGTGGTAGGCAAGGCGCCCCGCGGGGCAGTAGCATTTAAATTTGCCCAAAGCCAAGCAACTACCAAAATAGTAGACATTAAAGTGCAAATTGGCAGGACAGGGGCGCTGACGCCCGTGGCTGTTTTGCAGCCAGTGCAAGTTTCGGGGATTACCATAAGCCGGGCCACATTGCATAATGAAGATGAAATTAAGCGGCTGGGGCTGAAAATTGGAGATACCGTTATTGTAGGCCGGGCGGGAGATGTAATACCTAATGTGGTGAAAGTTTTGCCCGAACTGCGAAATGGCGAAGAAAAGGAATTTGTGATGCCGAAAATATGCCCAAGCTGCAATACCAAATTGGAAAAATCAGACACCGAAGCGCTCTGGAGGTGTTCTAATAAAAACTGCTTTGCCCGAAAACGGAGGGCATTTTACCACTTTGTTTCCCGAGCCGCATTTAATATAGAAGGGCTCGGCCCTAAAATTATTGACAGGCTATTAGATGAGGGCTTAGTGCAGGACCCCAGCGATTTATTTGAATTAAAAGAAGGCGACATGGTGCAGTTAGAGAGGTTTGCAGAAAAATCAGCGGGAAATTTAGTCCAGTCAATTGCCCAAAAAAGAGAAATACTTTTGCCGAGGTTTATTTATGCCTTGGGGATCAGGAATGTAGGAGCAGAAACAGCCGTAGACTTGGCTAATCATTTTGGATCAATAGAAAAATTGCAGCGTGCCGCACGAGAAGACTTCCAACATATCTCAAACATCGGGCCTATTGTTGCAAATTCCATTCACGAATGGTTCGGCGATAAGCATAGCGTGAAATTCTTAGAAAAATTGAAAAAGCACGTAATTATCAAAAATCCAGAAAGAAAAACCACAAGCAAATTATCTGGAAAAATCTTTGTACTGACGGGGGGGTTGGAATCTATGGAACGGGAACTGGCAAAAGAAAGAATCAGAGCGTTGGGCGGGGAGATTTCAGAATCAGTTTCAAAGACGACAGATTTTGTCGTGGCGGGAAAAGAAGCGGGGTCAAAGTTGGATAAAGCAAAAAAATTAGGAGTAAGGGTGATTGGAGAAGAAGAGTTTTTGAAGTTAATAGCTTAAATTTGAAGTTAAAAAATGAATACTTTTTTATCTCATCTCAAAAAACTAGACTGGGTTCTTATTGCTTCTGCTATCATCATAACCTGTTTTGGGTTGGCGGCTATTTACAGCACATCGCTTGCGAAGAATAATTTTTTGAATTTTGAAAAACAGCTTGTTTTTTTTGCAGCAGGTTTTATATTAATGCTGGCTGTCAGCTTTTTTGATTATCGGATTTTAAGGAATAATTCTTACCTGATTCTTATTCTTTATTTTATCTGCCTGCTATTGCTGGCCGGCCTGCATTTTTTTGCCCCGGATATCCGGGGAACCAGGGGCTGGTATAAGATAGGGCTTTTGTCGCTTGACCCAATTGAGCCAACGAAAATTATCTTGATTATTTTGCTGGCAAAATACTTTTCCATGAGGCATGTGGAAATGTATAAATTCAGGCATATTATCCTGTCGGGCTTATATATCCTTCTGCCTGCTATATTAATCTTTATAAAACCTGATTTAGGGGGCGTAATGGTGCTGGTCATCATGTGGCTGGGGATCTTAATGGTTTCAGGAATCAAGATAAAACACTTTTTAATCCTTTTGCTCTGTTTTATGGTAACCGTAACCTTTGCCTGGAATCTTTTGCTTAAAGATTACCAAAAAGGAAGGATTATCGCTTTTATTTTTCCCTACGACGTTTTAGGAGGGTCATGGAGCCAGACGCAGACAAAAATTTCCATTGGATCTGGAAAAATTTTTGGCCAGGGACTTGGCCAGGGCTCTCAAGTGCAGTATGGATTCCTGCCAGAACCCCATACCGATTTTATTTTTTCTGTCATTGCCGAGGAGTGGGGAGTTGTCGGCATGTCTGTTTTTTTTATTACCTACCTGGTGCTCATCTGGCGCATCTTGAAAATAGCCATTGCATCTGATTCAAACTTTCCCCGTTTGTTCGCGGTAGGCTTTTCCATTATATTAATAACCCAGTTCACCATTAACATTGGTATGAACCTTTCTATGCTTCCGGTTGTGGGAATTTATCTGCCTCTCGTAAGCTATGGAGGGTCAGGGTTAATAGCCAACTTCATTTCCTTGGGAATTTTGCAGAGCATCCATACCAGAACCGGCAGTTATGCTTGACATTTTTAATGGGAAATACTAGGATAAAGATATATAAAAAGAAGTGGCCACTTTACTCTAGTTAAAACTTAAAACCTTCGCCGGTTATTTTTTGATGCAAACCGATTTTTTTGTCTGTTAAAAAATTGGCGGAGGCAATACCCTAGATCATATCAGGGTATTTTGTGTTTATATTTAAAAGAATATAGAATCTTGTAGCTGGAATCTTGAATAGAATATTGAATTTGGAATCAAAAATTCCTATTCTCACTTTAATTCTAAATTCAAGATACAAGATTCAAGATTCTCTCATATGGCTGAGATAGCACAAAAAGTAAAAAATTTCTCAAAGTCCCATCTGTCGTTCTCTACCCCTCACTTTCTCCAAATGCAGAGGGAAACATGGGATGATTTTGTGGAAGTCAGGCTTAAAGAGCTTTTCTCTGAAATCTCGCCTATTTTAGATTACACGGGCAAGGAGTTTGAACTCTGGTTTTTAGATTATAAATTAGGCAAGCCGAACTATAAAAACGGCCTGGATGCAAAAAGGAATAATGATTCCCTGGAAGTTTCTTTGCGCTGCAAAATCAGGCTCGTGAACTTAAAAACCAAAGAGGTAAAAGAACAGGAAGTTTTCCTGGCTGATTTTCCGTTGATGACCGAGCGCGGCACTTTCGTGGTCAATGGCGTGGAACGAGTGGTAGTGTCCCAGCTTATCAGGTCTCCGGGGGCTTTCTTTACCTCCAGATCATTACGTGGAAAAAATAATTTCGGGGCAAAAATTATTCCTAACCGGGGAGCCTGGCTGGAATTTGAAACAGAAGAATCCGGATTTATCGGGGTTAAAATAAACCGCAAGAGAAAAGTTCCCGCAACCACGCTCTTATTAGCATTGGGGTTAGACACCATAGAAAAAATAGAAAAAGAATTTAAGGATGTTGATATTGGGGAAATAAAATACATTAAAGAAACCTTAAAGCGCGATACCTGCAAAGACCAGAAAGAGGCATTGGTAGAAATATATAGAAGGCTAAGGCCCGGAGACTTGGTAACTCCCGATACTGCCCAAGATCTGATCTTTAATATGTTTTTTAATTTTGACCGATACGACTTGTCAAAAGTCGGCAGATGGAAAACATGGCAGCGATTGCCCCAGTTAGACACCAGGAAAAACAAAGAAAAGGATATTGAAAAAGAAGACCGCATTTTAAAAATAGAAGACTTAGCCGAAGTCGTAAAGGAGGTAATCAGGCTAAACAACAACCCAAATGCAAAAGCTGACCAGGTTGATCACTTGGGAAACCGAAGGGTAAGAACTTTGTCTGAACTGCTGCAAAACAGGCTGCGAGTTGGCTTGATGAGAATGGAAAGGATTATCAAAGACAAAATGTCTACCTTAGATCCCGCTACCATTACCTCTATTCAACTTATCAACCCAAGGCCATTGATGGCAGTGGTTAAGGAATTTTTTACCTCGTCGCAGTTCTCCCAATTTATGGATAATGAAAATCCTTTAGCTGAATTGGAACATAAGAGGAGGCTGACTACTACTGGTCCCGGCGGCCTTACCCGCGAGAGGGCAGGCTTTGAGGTGCGAGACGTCCAGCCATCCCACTATGGCAGAATCTGTCCCATTGAAACCCCTGAAGGGCCTAACGTAGGATTGGTAGGGCACTTGGCCTCGTTTGCCAAAGTCAACCCTTATGGATTCATTGAAGCCCCCTATTTTAAAGTGAAAAATGGCAGGATTACCGACGAAGTCCACTATCTTTCCGCTCAAGAGGAAGAGCGGTATGTTATTGTTCCTGCATCAGTTCCATTAGATAAAAACCAAAAAATTCTCCCTGAAATTCCTCCCGATAAGGTAGAAGCACGGGTAAAAGGCGAGCCGGCCGAGGTAGAAATTTCCAAGGTTGATTATTCAGATGTTTCTTCAAAACAGTTTATTTCCGCGGCGGCGGCATTAATTCCTTTCTTGCAGAATGATGACGCCTCCAGGGCGTTAATGGGATCTAACATGCAGAGGCAGGCTGTTCCCTTGGTAAGGCCCGAAGCTCCACTAGTAGGCACGGGAGTAGAAAGGAATGTAGCTCGGGATTCCGGCCAAGTCATTTTGGCTAAGGCAAACGGGGTGATAAAAGAGGTAGATGCCGCCCATATTAAAGTACTCTATGATATTAATGGAAAAAATGTTGAGGAAGAATACGAGCTCCAGACGTTTGTAAGAACCAACCAATATTCCTGTTTCCACCAAAAGCCAATTGTAGAAAAAGGTGAAAAAATTAAGAAAGGAGATGTGCTGGCCGATGGAGCAGCTATTAACCAGGGCAGGCTGGCGTTAGGCAGGAATATTTTAGTCTGCTTTTTGCCCTTAAGGGGCGGAGGGTTTGAAGACTCCATTACCATTTCAGAAAAATTAGTTAAAGAATTTGAATTTACCTCTATCCATATTGAAGATTTCACCTGCGACGTGCGGGAAACAAAACTAGGCCCGGAAGTGACCACGTCAGATATCCCTAACGTAGGGGAAGAAAAATTAAAAGACTTAGATGAGGAAGGAATTGTCAGGGTGGGAGCCCAGGTAGGCCCCAACGATATTTTAGTGGGAAAAATTTCTCCTAAGGGCGAAGCCGAATTAACTCCGGAAGAACGATTGTTGCGGGCTATTTTCGGCGAAAAAGCCAAGGACGTAAAAGATTCTTCCTTGAGGATGGAACACGGCAAGAAGGGAAAAGTTACCAATGTAAAAATATTTTCACGGGATTTGGGCCATAAATTAGAACCAGGCGTTATTAAGAAGGTTCAGGTAGAAATTGCTGAAACCAGGCATGTAAAAGTAGGAGACAAGCTGGTGGGGCGCCATGGAAACAAAGGAGTCGTTTCAAAAATATTGCCTGAAGGGGAAATGCCATTTTTGGCTGACGGCACCCCTATTGATTTGGTGCTGTCGCCGTTATCGGTGCCATCAAGAATGAATCTCGGGCAAATTTTGGAAACTCATTTAGGCTGGGCTGCCCATAAATTAAACTATTTGGCCATTACTCCCGCACTGTTGGGCGCCAATAAAGAAGATATTAAAAAAGAATTAAAAGAAGCGGGGCTTCCTGAATCCGGCCAGGAAACGTTGTATGACGGAAAGACTGGGCTTCCATTCCCACGGAAAATCACGGTTGGTTATATGTATGTTATGAAGCTGATCCACATGGTTGATGACAAGGTGCACGCCAGATCCATTGGCCCCTATTCACTAATTACCCAGCAGCCATTAGGAGGAAAGGCCCAGTTCGGAGGCCAGAGATTTGGAGAAATGGAAGTGTGGGCGCTGCAAGGGTACGGCGCTGCTTATACTTTGCAGGAAATGTTAACGATTAAATCAGACGACGTTGTTGGAAGAGCTACTACCTATGAGTCTATTTTAAAAGGAGAGCCGATACGAAACCCGAATATTCCAGCATCTTTTAACTTATTAGTGGCGGAATTAAAATCACTTGGCATGTCTGTTGAAGTAAAGGAAAAGTCCAGAGAAGATAAAGCAAAATCCTAGACCCGTGGGTCTGGCAGTATTATGGCAAAAGAAAAAGGCCTTCCATTATTATTAATAGGAATGATGGCATTGTTTATCGCCGTTATTGTCTTTGCAGGATACTTGGCTTATCAAGAATATCAGGTGTCAAAAAATCAAGATACTTTGAAATCCCAAACCCCAATGACCAATGTCCAATCAAATGCCAATGACCAAAATTCAAATACCGAAAACGCAGACTGGAAAACATACATAAATAATGAAGGAAAATTTAGTTTAGAATATCCTTCTCATTGGAAACTAGATGATAGATCAAATGAAGGATATATTGAATATGGGCCTAATAAAAACGTTATTTTCACGGGAGAAGAAGGATATTTACAAGTTTCCTATGGAAATAGCTTTGGCGGAATGTGCCCTCAAGGTTACGAAAAAATACAAATAGGTAGCAAAGAGTTTGATGTGTGTCATTCTGTTGAAAATGATATAGAGAATTGGTCTGTCTCAGGAAAACAATTCGGCAACTTTGCAATAGGTATGTTTATTACTGCTAACAAGCCATACCTTTCTAATAGAGTTATTATTTTAAAAATGCTTTCCACGTTTAAATTTACCAATTAGTTTTTAAAATTCAAATATTGTAATATTTCAAATTGAATTCAAATTTCAAATTGAAAATTTCAAATTCACGCTCATGCGAGTCTTAGACCTAGAATCAATCAGAATCAAAATTGCCTCTCCTGAAGAAATCTTGCAGTGGTCTCACGGCGAGATCATCAGGCCCGAGACCATTAACTACCGAACCCAGAAGCCTGAAAAGGACGGGCTTTTTGATGAACGGATTTTCGGCCCTGAAAAAGACTATGAGTGCGCCTGCGGAAAATATAAAAGGATACGGTACAAAGGAATTGTCTGCGACCGGTGCGGGGTTGAGGTTACCAAATCCCAGGTGAGAAGGGAACGAATGGGCCATATAAAATTGTCCACGCCGGTTTCCCATATCTGGTTTTTACGGGGGGTCCCCTCACGAATGGGGTTGGTGTTAAATAAGAGCTCGCAGCAATTGGAAAAAGTCATTTATTTTTCTTCTTACATTATTACTAAGGTCAATGACGAAGCGCGAAATACCATTTTAGACCAGGTGGAACAGGAATATAAAACAAAGGCGAAGAAAGAAAAAACCGATGCCAAAAAACAGGAACTAAAACAACTTAAAGAGAAAGTAAAAGAAGAAATACTGGAAATAAAAGAGTTGAGGATTTTATCTGAAGTCGTTTACCACGATTTATCGTTAAAATATGGCGAAATATTTGAAGCAGGAACTGGAGCAGAAGTCATTAAAGACCTCTTTAATAAAATTGATCTGCAAAAAACTACCGATGAATTGGTCAAAGAAAGCAAAGAAGCCCCTCCCATAACTAAGAAAAAGATTTTAAGAAGATTAAAACTTTTCCAGGGAATGCTGCGCGCAAAAGTCAGGCCGGAGTGGATGTTTATTGATGTCTTACCCGTCCTGCCTCCGGACTTAAGGCCGATGGTCCAGTTGGATGGCGGACGGTACGCCTCTTCTGACCTCAATGACTTATATAGAAGGGTTATTAACAGAAACAACCGGTTAAAGTACCTGCAGGAAATTTCAGCTCCGCCGGTCATTGTCAGAAACGAGAAAAGAATGCTCCAGGAAGCCGTAGACGCTTTAATTGATAATGAAATGAGAAAAGGCGTAACGACCACTGCTACCACCGGTGGCAAGCGGTTATTAAAATCTTTGGCCGCCATGCTGGCAGGCAAACAGGGAAGGTTCAGGCAGAACCTTTTGGGGAAACGAGTTGATTATTCTGGAAGATCTGTTATCGCTGTGGGCCCCGAGCTTAGCTTTTCGCAGTGCGGGTTGCCTAAAACTTTGGCGCTGGAAATATTTAAGCCATTTGTTATCAAGAGAATTTTAGATAAAGAGCTAGCTTATAACATCCGCGGGGCGGCTAGGCTGATTGAAGAAAAAGTTTCCGAAGTTTGGGCTATTTTAGAAGAAATAGTTAAGGATAAAGTCGTGCTGTTAAACCGAGCCCCTACCTTGCATAGGTTGGGAATTCAGGCATTTCATCCCGTGTTAACCGAGGGAGAAACTATTAAGCTGCATCCTTTGGCTTGCGAAGCGTTTAATGCTGATTTTGACGGCGACCAAATGGCCGTGTATTTGCCGTTATCAGAAGAGGCCCAAAAAGAAGCCAGGGAAATTATGCTTTCTTCGCTTAACTTGCTAAGGCCGGCCACAGGACTGCCGGTTATCGGCCCGTTCCGAGACATTGCGCTGGGGTGTTACTTTTTGACCAAAATGAAAGAGCCCAAGGAAGGCCAAGAAGTAAAAATTTACTCTAGCATGGAAGAGGCTATTACGGCCCATGAATATGGATTTTTAGACTTGACCCAAAAAATTAAGGTTCCAAACCCAAAGTCCGATGCTCATGAAATTATTGAGACCTGCGTGGGCAGGCTTATCGTCAACGCCACTTTGCCCAAAACTTATCCGTATGTTTCAAAGCTCATAGACAACAAGGTCTTGAAGGCCCTGGTGAGGGACATCATTGAAAAGTATCCTGGGCAGGAGTCAATTACTACCTTAGATAAAATTAAGGTCATGGGTTTTGAATACTGCACGTTGTCGGGCATAAGCTGGGGCATGGATGACTTAATAGTTCCTAAAGAGAAAAAGCAAATGATATTTGATGCCGAACGGGAAATAGAAAAAATTGATACCCATTATGAAAAAGGGCTTTTGAGCCACGATGAAAAAACTTCACAAAAAATTATGATTTGGCAGGGAGTAAAAGCACGGCTTGAAGTATTATTGAAGACGACGTTGCCAGAAGACGGCCCTGTAATTTCTATTATTACGGCGGGAGCCAGGGCTACGTGGTCCCAACCCATACAAATGGCCGGCATGAAAGGCTTGGTGAACAACCCTGCCGGAGACATTATTGAGCTGCCGGTCAAGTCATCGTTTGCCGAAGGCTTTAACGTATTGGAATATTTTATTTCCACCCACGGCGCCAGAAAGGGAACTGCCGACACTGCTCTAAGGACTTCATCGGCCGGATATCTGACCAGGCGATTAATTGATGTTGCCCATGATGTTATTACTTCAGAAGAAGACTGCGGAGACAAAAAAGGAATGACCGTGTTTAAAAAAGAAGCTGATGATATAGAACAGGACTTCACATTTAAATTGGTAGGAAGGACCTGCATGGAAGATGTGGTAAAAAATAAGGAAACCATTGTAAAGAAAGGCGAAATTATTAACTGGCATCAAGCTGGCCAAATCGTCAAGGAGGGCATTGAAAAAGCGGTTATCAGATCTCCGTTAAACTGCAAGAGCACGCGGGGTGTTTGCCAAAAATGCTATGGCTGGGATTTAAGCAGGAACCAGCTGGTAAAACTGGGTGAAGCGGTGGGAGTGGTAGCGGCCCAAGCCATTGGAGAACCAGGAACCCAGCTTACCTTGAGAACCCACCACTTGGGGGGCGTGGTGGGAGCCGGGGATATTACCCAGGGCTTGCCAAGAATTGAAGAAATTTTTGAAGCCAGGAACCCAAAAGGGGAAGCTGTTATGTCATTGGCAGAAGGCAAGGTTATAAAAATTGATGAAGAGAAGCGGGTAGTCACCATAAAACCGGCCGGCAAGAAAGGCAATAAAGAATTGCCGCCAATTGAATACAAGATTCCGGGTAAGATTGCTATTTTGGTTGCCGTAGGAGATGAGGTGAAAGAAAATCAGCCATTGTGCGGGGGAAATTTGGATTTGAAGAAATTGTATAAATCTGCAGGCATGGAGGCCACCCAAAAATATATTTTAAAAGAGGTGCAAAGGATTTATGCTTCGCAGGGTGTGGATATCAACGATAAACATGTTGAGGTTATCATCCAAAAGATGTTTTCAAGGATCAGGGTGAAAGAAGAAGGGGATGCAACTTGGGTGCGGGGCGAAGTGGTTGAGTGGTCTATATTCCAAGAAGAAGTGGAACGATTAAAGAAGCTGAAAAAAGAGCCTCCATTGGGAAGCCAAATATTGCTGGGAATTTCAGAGGTGGCGTTGGCATCAGAATCATTCTTGTCAGCGGCTTCCTTCCAGCAAACTTCACGGGTGCTAATTAAAGCCGCACTTGAAGGCAAAGAGGATAAACTGCGCGGACTTAAAGAAAACGTTATCATTGGAAAGCTCATTCCGGTAGGCACGGGGTTTCGTAAAAAGTAACTGTCACTTGCTGGCTTTTCTCAAAGGTGTAATCGCTCGGCAATGGCATTCGTGGAGCACGGCGTTGTTTGAAATTGCAGGTATTTTATGCAATTTCAAACGCGCCTAGTTCTCGGCGCCCACAACGGGGCGCCTGCGAAATGCACTACTCATGCCACTGCCTCGCTTTTAAAAGAGTCGCGTTAGCATAAAAATCCGCCAGGCGCAGAATTGTGTCCTGGCGGATTTTTTGTAGGGTTGCGCTATTGACATATACTCGTAAAGGGTGTATAATTAAGGATTAGGGGAAACAATGGGTTTTCCCCGAACAAAACATTCTTTTTAGAGGAGTTCGTATGAGGCTTACCGTCGCCTATTTGTGCATGGTAGTGGGAGCAACTTCGGGCTTAGTTTTCCTTTCGTTGGTGTATTTACTGGGGTCTGAAATGATTCCAGTGCATCCTGCCGGAGGCTGGGCATTCGCCTCAATCCCCATCAGCCTTGTCTTTTCCCTTCTGGGAAATAAGTTATACGCTAAACCTCGTTGTCCCTACTGCCAAAGGCATCACGCCTGAAATCACATGCCCCTGCAAGCAATTTGCAGGGGCTTTTTTGTTGGATGGTTTCTTGAATAATAAAGGCAGAATGATATAATTATAGAAATGGCTAAAGCCATTTATATATTGCGTCGCTCGGTCGGCATTTGAAAATTGCTTTTTCAAATGCCTCCCTTCGCTAGCAATATGGAACGCATATTATATGGCTAAAAACGGCAAAATACAAAAAAATAACCTTGAGAAAAAGAAAGCCGCTATCTTAAGCTCCTGGACAAAGCGATGGATTAAAGCCACGTTGCTTTTTGTGGCTGCCATTATTGTGATCTTGAGCTTTTTAGATAAAGCAGGAGCCGCAGGACACTTTTTCAAATGGTTTTCACATTTTTTAACGGGCCAAGCTATTCTTACACTTCCTTTATTTTTGGCAACAGCGGGATTTATCTTTCTGAAAACCAAAAAGAAAGGTAAAAACTTAGCCATGCTCCTGGCTATTACTATTGCCATTGTTGGCATTGCGGGAATCCTGGGCGCCCGGGACCTAAGCCAAATGCAAGGCGGCTGGATAGGGTTTTTGCTTGCCAAGCTCTTGGTAGGCTCTTTTGGGCTTTTAGTAGCCAATATCATTTTTGGAGCCGTAATTTTAATCAGTTTGTTTATCTTTTTCCAGTTTATTTGGTCGGAAATTCCCAAGGAAAGGGAGGAGCCTTCTTTGGCGGGCCAGCTGAAAAGCTCGGATGCCCCTACGTTTAAGATAAAAGGGGTAGAAGAAGAACGACCAGAGATAAGGCCTTCTAAAATATCCCTGTTCAAAAGCCCTGAAAAACCCAAAGATAAAAGACCGGTTCCAGTACCTGTTTTAACGGCTATTAGCAAGGGCAAATACTCGCTGCCTCCCATTGATCTGCTTTCCAAAAATGAAACTTCTCCGACTTCTGGAAACATAAAAGAAAATTCATTAATCATTAAAAAAACGTTTGAGAATTTCGGTATTCCCGTGGAAATGGCTGAGGTCAATGTGGGTCCGGCCGTTACCCAGTATGCTTTCAAGCCGGCCGAGGGAGTAAAACTTTCTAAAATTACCACGCTATCAAATAATTTAGCGTTGGCATTGGCAGCTCATCCTATTAGAATTGAGGCTCCTATTCCTGGGAAATCGCTGGTGGGCATTGAAGTGCCAAACAAAGTGAGGGCGACGGTTACGTTAAGGAACTTAATCACTGATCATGCTTACCAGGAAAATCCTGCCAATTTAGTTATTGCGTTAGGGAAAGATGTTTCGGGGGCTCCGGTGTACACAGACTTAGCAGAAATGCCCCACATGCTAGTGGCTGGCGCAACCGGCACGGGTAAAACCATTTTCTTGAATTCACTAATTCTAAGCTTGCTGTACAAAAACACGCCGGAAGGATTGCGCATTATCATGGTTGACCCAAAGCGCGTTGAGTTCCAAAACTACAACGATATTCCGCATTTATTGTGCCCCGTCATTTATGACGCGGCAAAAACGATGAATGCCCTGCAGTGGCTGGCAAAGGAGATGGAACGAAGATTCGAAGTGTTTTCTGAGGTTCCCACGAGAAATCTTAAAGGCTATAATTCTAATAAAAATGTGATTGCGTCAGGATCCACCTTGCCTTCTATTGTACTCATTATTGATGAATTGGCGGATTTGATGGCGGCAAAAGGCAGGGAACTGGAGGCGGGAATTGTAAGGCTAGCCCAGATGGCCCGTGCCACGGGCATCCACTTGGTGCTGGCAACCCAGAGGCCTTCCGTAGAAGTCATTACGGGCTTAATTAAGGCTAATATAAGTTCGCGAATCAGCTTTCAGGTGGCCTCGCAAATAGACTCAAGAACGGTTATAGATACTTCGGGGGCCGAGAAATTATTGGGGGCTGGAGACATGCTTTTCCTGTCATCTAAGAGTTCTAAAATTACCAGAATCCAAGGGCCTTATATTTCTGAAAAAGAGGTGAAAAAAGTTACCGATTGGTCTGCCGAGCAAGGCAAAATGGTTGAGGAGCCGCAGTCAGTGCTAATTCAAAGCTTAAAAGACACTCTTGAAGCTCAGCAGGAAGGCGACCAAAAAGGCGGCGACACTTCTTTTGGCGATGATGATCCGCTTTTTGAAGATGTAAAAAGAATCGTGCTGGAAACCAAAAAAGCATCGGCTTCATTTTTGCAAAGGAGATTGCGCATTGGCTATTCTCGCGCGGCGCGATTAATTGATATGTTAGAAGACAAGGGAATTGTGGGGCCAGCCGACGGCGCTAAACCGCGGGATGTGTATGAAAATCCGGGCGTTTCAACGGCTGACCTTTCGGGCGGTACGGGATTAGATGAATCAGAAGAAGTGCCGAAGGAGGCGGGATGGGAGAAGGTGTAAGTTTAACATTTGACAATTGACATTTAACATTTGACATTTAACGATCGAAATTAATTTGAAATTATTAAAATAAAAAAACATGGCGAAAGAAAAAATAAAAAAAGAACCCGAAAAAAAAGAGAACAAGGCATTAAATTCTGCGATTGATGATATTAAGGCCCGGTTTGGGGAAGGGGCCATTATGAAGCTTTCAGAAACCAATAAGGTTAATGTGGATGCCATTCCTACTGGTTCCATTGCCATGGATATGGCGTTGGGCGTGGGCGGAATGCCTCGCGGAAGAATTATTGAAATTTACGGGGCGGAGTCTTCAGGTAAAACTACCTTATCTTTGCATATTGTATCTGAAGCCCAGAAAAAGGGCGGGGTATGCGCTTACATTGATGCTGAACACGCTATGGACCCTGATTATGCTAAACGGCTTGGGGTAAATACTAATGATCTTTTAATTTCCCAGCCGGACTCGGGCGAGCATGCTTTGCAAATTGTGGAAACCTTAGTTAATACCAAAAATGTGGATGTGATTGTCGTTGATTCCGTGGCAGCATTAACTCCCCAGCGTGAAATAGAAGGTGAAATTGGCGACCAGCACATGGGGCTGCAGGCCCGTATGATGTCGCAAGCCTGCCGAAAGCTATCAGCCATTGCCGCCAAATCAAACACTATGATTATTTTTATCAACCAAACCAGGATGAAAATTGGCATGGTGTTTGGAAATCCTGAAACGACTCCCGGAGGATTGGCTTTAAAATTTTATGCTTCGGTGAGGGTAAATTTGGCAAGAACCGCCCAAATAAAATCAGGAGATGAAATTATTGGCAACCGGGTAAAAGCCAAAGTGGTAAAAAATAAAGTGGCTGCTCCCTTCAGGGTTGCCGAGTTTGATATTTATTACAACGAAGGAATTTCAAAATCAGGGGATGCGCTGCGGGCGGGGTTAGCCAATGGAATGATAAAGCAATCAGGGGCTTCTTTCGCATTTGAGGGCGAAAAAATGGGACAGGGAACCGAAGCTGCGAAAGCTTATTTAAAAGAGCACCCCGAAGCAGTGAAAAAGATTAAAACATTAGCAATGGCAGTTCAAGAAGCATAGATTAACAATTGACCATTGACATTTGACAATTGACAACTAAACTCTAATAGGCCAATAAGTTTTTAACCTAAAAAAACAGTCCGTGGACTGTTTTTTTAGGTCAAAGGTTAAATGTCAATTGTTAAATGTCATCTCGGAGTATACGGCAGCATTCCCATTTGCCGTGCGCGCTTTATGGCGGTGGCAATTTTCCGTTGGTGATGGGTGCAAAGGCCGGTTTTTTTGCTAGGTTTTATTTTATAGAAGCCAGAAATAAAACGCGACAGCAATTCTGTATTTTTATAATCTACCGTATCAATATTCTTTTGGCAAAAATAACAAAACATCTTAGTTTAGAATCTTGAATCTGGTATCTAGTATCTTGAATGGAATTTTGAATTTGGAATATGAAGTGTTGTATTCACTATTCTTTTATTCTATTCCAGCTTCAAGATACAAGATTCTAGATTCACGTTAGAATGGGATATCTTTCACATCTATCTCATCGCTTTTGGGCTCTTCAGTGCTTACAAAGTTGGCCGGTGGCATATTATTCTCTTCAATAACAGGGATGTCTTCACTTTTTGCGGGAGCGGATTCAGGAGCAGAGGGCGGCTTATTATATTGGCCTCCGTTGCCTCCGCCTGCTGGCCGGGGACCTAACTGCAATCCGTCTGCAATTATTTCTGTCCTATATTGTTTTAACCCCTGTTGATTCTGCCAATTCCTTGTTTTTATCCTTCCTTCAATCAATACTAATGAACCTTTTGTTAAATATCGCGAACTTATATCCGCCAGTTTTCCGAAACAAACAATATTATGGAATTCAACATCCTGTTTTTTTTGGCCGGCCTGGTCAGTATAAAACCTGTTGGTGGCTATGCCAAACGACGTGACCTGCTGCCCTGATGGCAATGCCCTTACTTCTGGATCGCGGGTTACGTTGCCTAATACGAAGGCTTTGTTTAAATTCATAATGATGAGGGTATAGCATCTAGGGGTTAGGGTATAGTGAAACGTTTCACTAGACGCTAAACCCTATCCCCTAAACCCTATTCACCAAGTATTTCTTCTAGTTTCTTATCAATTTCTTCTGCCTTAACTTTTTCTCCCTTATGTTTGTCTTCCGTAAATTTGGGCACGGGAGATGCTAGGGCATCTGATTCTGGAGCGACAAACGGTTTTCTGGTTCTGCGCTCCTTCATTTCTTTTGCCGGTTTCTTTACCAAAATGAAGCTGCGTAAGATTTGCTGGTCTTTTTCTACCCTTTCTTTAATTGGTTTTATTGTATCTTCTGCTGTCTGGAATGTCAAAATAACAAAATATCCTGAACTATGCTTTTTGATAGGATAGGCCAGTGTTTGGGCAGACGTTTTTTCTGATCGCAAAATCACTCCTCCCTTGCCTTGAATGAAGGTTTCAATCTCTTTTATCGTGCCCTCCATTTGTTCGGAGCTGGCTGAAGAAGAAATAATATAGGTAAGTTCGTACGATTTCATGGTGCTATTATAACAGATGCTTCTTGAAAATTCAAGCCTTTAATGGGATAATTTAAACATACCTTGAATCACGAAATGCTTTCAAGGTATTTTCTCTAAATTCGGCGGGCGGAAATTTGATAGAATTCCAAAACGTAGCTTGCTACGTTTTGGAATTATTGCGAATTTACGACCCAAATTTAGAGAAAAGACCTGAAACTTGCATTTAATTGGGCATTTCGTAATTTAAGGTATATATGGAAATTAATAAATCTATATTTAAATCATACGACATTAGGGGTATTTATCCTGAAGAATTGAACGAGGCAACTGCCTATCACATAGGCAGAGCTTTTGTAAGGTTTACGGGTGCTAAAAATGTCGTAGTCTGCCAAGATGCCCGTCTTTCTTCCATGGCATTGCTGGAGGCTTTAGCGAAGGGTATGATAGCAGAAAACGCTGGTGTCCAGTATATAGGGCAGCTGCCTACAGAGTGCCTATATTTTGCAGTGGCTTGGCATGATTTTGATGCAGGGGTCATGATTACCGCAAGCCATAATCCAAAAGAATATAATGGTTTTAAAATGATAGTAAAAAAAGATAAGACCCTTTCTATTATGAGAGGTAAAGAATTATCTTCTCTTGTTGAGGAAAGCAATTACAATAAAAATGGAGATGTGGTCGTTAAAGAAAGAGATATTTTATCAGATTATATAAAATATATTTTTAATCTCTTTGATCTTACGAATCTAAAAAAATTTAAGATTGTTGTTGACGCTTCAAATGGCGTGATAGGGAATGTACTTTCAAAAGTTACATTGCCAGTTGAAATTATCCCCTTAAATTTTAGACCTGATGGCAACTTTCCCAACCATGCCCCAAATCCGCTGGAACCAGGTTCGTCAGACCAAATTAAAGAAGCAATTAAACAACATGGGGCCGATTTTGGTTTTATGTTTGACGGTGATGCCGACCGGATTTTTTTAGTCAATGAGGCCGGTGAGTTGGCCCCGGCGGATATGGTATTATTGCTATTAGCAAAATATTTTTTAAGAAAGAATCCCAAAGCGGCTATTGCCTATAATGCCATTTGTTCAAAGGCGGTTCCGGAATTTGTAAAAAAATGGGGGGGCATCCCGGTGCGCACCCAAGTTGGGGCAGTAAATGTAAGAGATGGATTGCTCAAAAATAATGGTGTGATGGGCGGGGAAGTGTCGGCCCACTATTGTTTCCGTGATTATTTTTATATGGATTCAGGGCTCATTGCCTTTTTGGCAATGCTTCAAATTATTTCAGAAGACGGCAGAAAGGTTTCAGAAATTATTAAAGAAATTTCTCCCTATTTTAAAACCGATACTAATTTCCAAGTTGCCGATAAAGAAAAGATGTTGAAAAGAATAAAAGAAAAATATGTCGATGGCAAACAGGATTTTTTAGATGGCATAACCGTAGAATACCAAGATTGGTGGTTCAATGTGCGCCCTTCAAACACTGAGCCATTGCTACGGTTAACCCTTGAAGCCGACACACCGGAGTTATTGGAAGTTAAGAAAAAAGAATTGAGCGAATGTATTATACTTTGAATTACGAAAGCATTTCGTAATTCAAAGTAAATAAGTTATTAAAAAAACAGCCCATAAAACGGCTGTCTTTTTTGATGTTAAATGTCAATGGTCAAATGTTAATTGTCTATAATAGACCCATTTTTTCTTTCACCTCTCTCATTGTTTCTTGCGCTATAGTCAATGCGCGTGATTGGCTCTGCTTTAAAATTTCCTGCAGATAAACCTCCCTCAACGAAAGTTCTTTTTGTTTTCGGCGGAATGGCTCTAAATAATCGATGACTATTTTTGCTAAGGATTTTTTAAATTCTCCGTAATTTTTCCCCTTAAACTCTTTTTCTAAGTCTTGCGTAGTTTTGTTGGCAAGCAGGCTATAGATCGTAAACAAGTTTGAAATGCCAGGTTTTTTGGTTACGTTATAAATAACGTCTTTGCCTGAATCAGTCTGGGCAGACATGATTTTTCTTTGGATGTCTTCGGGCGAATCAAATAAGAATATGCAGCTTTTTGGATCGTCTGATTTTGACATTTTCTTTTTTGGATCGGTCAGGCTCATGATTTTTGCCCCTTCTTTAGGAATGAGGGATTCGGGCTCTTTAAATGTTTGGCCGAATTTTTGGTTGAATTTTTTGGCAATAGACCTGGTTAGCTCTACGTGCTGTCCCTGGTCTTTGCCTACGGGCACCGCTTCTGCTCTGTAAAGCAAAATGTCAGCAGCCATTAATACCGGATAACTTAATAGTCCGGCGTTGATATAAGCCTTATTTGTTTTGGATTTTTCTTTGAATTGGGTCATCCTCTGCAGCTCTCCTAATGGCGTAATGGTTCCCAAGAGCCAGGCAAGTTCAGGATGCTCTTTAATGTGAGATTGGACAAAAATAACGGATTTTTCAGGATTGATGCCGGCCGCTAAGTATACAATTAAGGTTTCAAAAATATTTTTTTGAAGCTCTTTTTTATCGTACGGTGTCGTAATGGCGTGCAAATCAACAATGCAAAAAACGCATTCATGTGTTTCCTGAAGATCTATCCATTGCTTTATCGCTCCTAAATAGTTTCCCAAGTGCAGGCTGCCCGTAGGTCTTATACCACTGAAGATTCGCATGGCTCATAGAACATTTGACATGTGACATTTAACATTTGACCAGCGAATTTTAAATTCATAGTCAATTGTCAATTGTTAATTGTCAATTGTAGTTTTTATACTTCAATAACCACTGGCAAAATCATCGGTCTTCGTGAAGTTTTGCTTGCTAAAAAGTCGCCAATTTTATTGCGCATTTCTTCCTTCACGTATGACCAATTAATGGGTTCTTGGTTCTTAGCGGTTTTTTCCACAATTTCAATGACTTTCCTGCGGGTTTGGGCCAGTAAATCTTTTGATTCGCGCAGATAAACAAATCCCCGTGAAATAATGTCGGGAGAGCCTTTTACCTTGCCGGTTGTGCTGTCAATAATGGCGACAATCACAAACATGCCGTCTTCGGCAAGCATCTGGCGGTCCCGTAATACAATTTCTCCCACGTCTCCTACTCCCAAGCCGTCCACAAATACATAATTTGAAGCTACCTTATCCTTTAATACCTCTGCCTTGTCTTTGGTGAATTTTATCACAGATCCATTATCAGGCACAAACACTTTGTCTTTGGGAATACCCAGTTCATAGGCAATTCTAGCGCCCTCTTTCAGAAAAAAATGGTTTCCATAAACAGGAATAAAATAGGTTGGCTTGATGTCGGTAATCATTTTCTTGATGCCCTCCCGGTTGCTGTGTCCTGAAATATGCACATCAATAATGTCTGAATGGAATACATTATCAGACAAACGGTATAAGTTATCGCGCAGGCGCTGGACGGTCCTTTCGTTTCCTGGAATTACCGAAGAGGAAAAAATAATCGTATCTTTTTTACCAATTTTAATGTGCCGGTGGTTGCCTGCAACCATCCTGGGAAGCGCTGAACGCTCTTCACCCTGCCCTCCGGTACAAATAATAATCACTTTGTTGTCAGGATGCTCATGCGTTTTTTCAACAGATATAATCACGCCTTTGGGAATTTTGATATAGCCCAGCTTTTGCGCCAGTTCAATGTTGAGCTTCATGCTGAATCCATCTAAAGCGACTTTCCGGTTGGTTTGGGCAGCAAATTCCAAAATCTGGCGGATGCGTTCTATTTGGGAGGAAAAAGTTGCAATAATAGTGCGGCCAGGGGCTTCGCTAATCAGCTTATGCAGGTTTTTCAACATTTCTTCTTCGGTAACCTGTTTTTTGGTGTTAATAGACCCCAAACTTTCCAGCATTAGAATAGTCGGTTTTTTCAAGTTCTGCAAATGGGTGTATTCTAATTCCTTCCTGCCGATAGGATTTTTTTCTATCGTCCAATCTCCCGGATGAATGACGGTTCCCGCAGGAGTTTCCAGTATGACTCCCACCGCATCCATAATGGCATGGTCAATTTGGAAAAAAGCCAACGTAAAATTTCCAAGGCTTACTTTTTCCTTAAGGTCTTTTATATAAAGGGTTTTTAATTTTTTTGAACTGTTTCTGTCTAAGTCTTCTAGTCGATGTTTTACCATTTCTAAAGTTAACGGTCTTCCGATAACTTGCGGATACCCCAATTTTTTTAACAAAATGGGAGCGGCCCCAATATGATCTAAATGCCCGTGGGAAAAAATAACCGCTTTAATATTTTTTTCTTTGCCTTTTAAATATTCAGTATTGGGGATTACATAATCAATGCCCGGCATATCTTCTTCCGGAAACTGCAGCCCCATGTCTAAAATAACAATATCATGGCCGTACTCAAAAACAGTCATGTTTCTGCCGACTTCTTCGCATCCTCCAAGGGGGATGATTTTTAATAAGTTTTCTGCCTTATGCTGGGTATGCCCCAACGGTTTTCTGATCTGTTTTGGTTGTTTGAACATAGTTTTAATCGTGAATCTTGAATCTGGTATCTTGTATCTTGAATACCTGCTGGCAGGCAGGCAGAGAATACGGAGTTATGAATAAGAAAGCTTTGAGACTCAATATTCAATTCCAGCTTCCAGATACTAGATTCTAAATTCTAGTTTATTTTGTGCCGCGGGAGGGAGTTGAACCCTCATGACCTTGCGATCGCGGCGACCTGAACGCCGTGCGTCTGCCAGTTCCGCCACCGCGGCAATATTTATCCTATTTTTAGAAAATCTATATTTTCTGGGATAGATTTTGATGGCTCTTCAAAACGCAATTTCGGAACGGAAGCGTACTTTTCATTTTTTATCCAGTTTGCCCCGCCATCGGCGGTGGCTGATTTTACATAGTACCAACATGCGCCTTGATGTTTTTCGTAGAGCGAGTAATCGCTTTTGCATTCAGGTGAAACCCAGTTTGCCATTTTTAAGTCTTCAGTTTCAGAAGGGTTAATCGTGATATGCCCGTAATCAGATGGTATGACTACGAAATCTCCTTTTTTTGCTTCTATGGCATACACATCTATGATATGGCTGTCTTCTTGCTTTTTTTGCATTACATAGATTGCTTTGCCCTCTAAGACGGTATATATCTCCTGGTACTTGCCAATATGGTAGTGTCCCTTTGTTTTTGAAAATTCTTGGCCCAGCATACGTGCTGGTATTACAGTGATGTCATATCTAATGCCATTTTGTTCTTCTATGCTCCTATACATATAGTATAACTCAATATTAGGAGCCGTTTTCAGCCATTCTTTATCATACACCACATTTTTCATTTCGTTTAAATAACGAATATCCGGCTTTTTATTGTTTAAATCTACTTCCATACTCTTTTTGTTTTTATATGCCAATTGGTAATATTTACAAATCTCTTAGCTGGATCAATAATTTTTTCTGTTGCTATGCCCTTAATGCCTTCAGATACCCAATAGATGTAGTCTGGGTTATATAAAAATAATGCGGGGGCGTCTTTTATGATGATATCCTGCAATTTTTCATACTTTTGCTTTTTCACTTCCTCGTCTAAGGTTTCCCTAGCTTCTTTTAACAATTGATCAGCATTTTTATTTTCATAGGAAGAAAGGTTTAATCCAGGGTCAATTTTTTGGGATGAATGCCAGAAGGGATACAGATCGGGCTGGCTTCCTAATGCCTCTCCGTACAATAGCGCATCGTAATCCCTGTTCTTAATAATGGGCTTTAAGTCTGTCACTGAAACCGCCGTTACTTGAACTGATACGCCGATGTCCTGCCAATAGTTTTTAAGCATATTGGCAACTTCTATGAGTTGGGGCTGATTAACGGTCACAAGGATAAATCTTAAAGGTTGGGAATTTGGCTGTTGGGCTACGCAAAGCGCGTTTAGTTGCGCCCTTGTCGCTTTTCCTACCTCACCGGTTGGTTTTTCGCCAGGCAGGTATTTTTTTTGGAATTCAGTTACGGCGTCTTCAGTAGCCTTGCCGTAAGTTCCATTAGTTTCCTCTTTTAAGATATCGCTAAAATTACCGTCAGACAGCTTGGCTAAGCATCCTTGAAGCTGGGTGACTTCGGTGCCTTTAGACCCCACTTTAAGATAGCTTTTAAACTGGAAGGCGGGTTTTTTCTGAATGGCTTTTTCCCTTACCCCAGAACCCGTATCTTTAAACCCTGCTTTATCCAAAAGGCTTTTTGCTTTATCGGTATCAAAGCTGTAAATGTCTGGTGTGTCTTGGTAGCCAAAGAATTCAGGCAAAATGGGGGAATTGACCAATGCAATATTATTCTTTGTTTCTTTCTTTATTTTTTCTACCAATTCCTCTTTATTTATTCCATACAAAAGGGCTTTCCTGATATTTTCATCTGAAAATATTTTTAATTTTTGGTTATTAAAAAATACGGCAAAATACCTAGGAAGGGAAAAAGAGTATACAGAAAATTTCTCTTGCTGCGGCCACCCCTGGCGGATTTCTTTTTCCGCTTCGGTTTCATTGTTATCTAATGAGGCCAAAGTAAATCCGTTTATTTCTCCCGCATTGACAGAGTCAATTAGGCCCTCTTTTTTTTCAAAGAATTGAAAAGAAATGTTGGCAATATAGGATGGGCGGCCAAAGTATCGGCGGCTTGAATTAAAATGCAGCGCCTTTATAAATCCCAATGCGTTTTGGTCTATTCCAGCAAATTTAAAAGGGCCTGAACCGATGGGTTTTAGATTATAGGAAGAAAGGGTAAAATTCTCCGGAGAAATAGTTTCCCAAATGTGCTTGGGCAATATTTTCAACGTGCAGTTTTCAAGAAAAGAATTATAGGGGGCTTTTAGTATTAATTTTAACGATTTATCGGAAACTTTTTCCGCCTCAACCTCTATCCAATTAGCCCGCAAGGGGCTTTTATAGTCAGGATTCTGTATGGTTCTAATGGTAAATAATACATCGTCTGAAGTAAGAGGCTTTCCATCGTGCCAGAAAATATTTTCTTTCAATTCAAATTCATATATCTTCCCATCTTCAGAAACCTTGTAGTCTTCTGCTAAACTGGGAATGAGCTTCCCACTATTATCATAGTCCATTAAACTAGAAAAAACTAAATTGATCAGCGTCCTGTCAACGTCGTTGGTTTCTCCGTAGATTGGATTAATGAATCTTGGCTGGCCTACAATGCCTTCTATATATGTGCCGCCGAAGGCAGGAGCAACTTTTGTATTCTTTATATAGAAATCAGTTGCTAAAAATCCTAATGATGAAAAAGCCGATAAAAAAAATACTAAAAGGGCTATTTTCTCCCTCTTTTTCAACACTTTAAAAATTTGTTTCCATTGCGAAAAGCTTGGAAATGTGTGTGCCATTAAAGATTTAGAATAATTACTTTGAATTACGAAATGCTTTCATGGCATTTTTTCCAAATTTAAAGGCGAAAATGTGATAGAATTTTAAAATGTAGTAAGCTACATTTTAAAATTATTGCACATTTGCAGATTAAATTTGGAAGAAAGACCTGAAACTTGCCTTTTCATCGGGCATTTCGTAATTCAAAGTAATAAGCCTAAAATGCTTAGAACAATAAAGAGGCCCGCGGTGCCTATGGTAGCATAGTATATTTTTTTTTGTATTCCACGCCTGGTAGAGTAAAATTCTCCGCTTCCGCCAAACGCTGAACCCAGCGCCGTTCCTCGCTGTTGTATTGCCACTAAGATGATTAAAATAATGGAAACCGCAATTTGTCCGTAAAATAAGTAGGTGTTCATATTATTTAGTATTCATTGCGAGCTAATAATTTTGAAGATATAATGCTTAGCGCCCAAATGATAATAGAAGCATACAGAAGGGGCCATAGCCAAGGGGCGCTGAACTCTTTAAAGATGGCATCAACTGTCCAAAGCAACGCCATGGTGCTTATAAAATTAAAAATTCCAAGCGTGGCGATTTGCAAAGGAAGAAGAATGGTATCTAATACGGGTTTTATATAATGATTCAATAAACCCAATATGATGCCCAAGAGCAGTATGATGTGCCATTCAGAGGTTAAGCTAATTCCAAAGAAACTTGAATCTGGATATAAAGCAATCTGAATTTTTGGCACTACTGATTTTGACAGCCAGAGCCCGGCGGTGGCCGCTAAAACTTGAGAGAGAATCTTGCGCATTATTACCTAGCATAGCAGATTTTTTAAAAAAAACAAGCACCTCTATCCTAATTAAGCAAATATTTTTTCCTTAGTTTCTTGTGGTAGGTAATAGCGAAGCGGTGGGCCTCATCGTCAAGGCGCTTAATCAAATTATATATTTCTTGCGGCAGATTTTTTAATGGAATGGGATTTTTTTTGCCTTCAATAAATAATTCCTGGCGGCCCTTTGCAATGGATATAATTTTGATATTTTTCACTGGTCTTGCAATATCAACGGCCGTCGTATTTGCAAGACTTTCATTTTTTGCCTTGATGCCAATATTTAATTGTGCGATCCCTCCGTCAATGAGCATAACTTCTGGGTAGGACCACTCAGGATGGGTAAGCCGCCGGGTTAATACTTCTTTTAACATGGCAATGTCATTAGGTTTATTTTCCATGCGGATGCGGAATTTTTTATATTGGCTTCGGTCTGGCGATCCGTTTACAAACACTACCATGCTTCCGACGGCTAGGGTTCCTTGAATGTTTGAAATATCATAACATTCTATTTTCTGTATTGACTGGCGGCTATTAATAATGCTTTCAAAAATAGCTTGGGTAGCCTGCCACTGGTCAGGGGAAACGTGCCGTTGTTCTATTACCTTGGCATGGCCCATGATGTGTTCTAGGGCATGAATGCGGTCGCGCACGGCAGCCGCTTTTTCAAAATCCTTTGCTTTGGCCGCTACAGCCATTTCCTTTTTAAGGGCATAGAACGCCGTTTTACGCTTGCCTTGTAAAATTAACACTAATTTTCTAAGGTTTTTTTTATATTCATCTATGTCGGGCATCGGCCCGGGGCACAAGCCCAAATGGCACCAGGTACATTTATTGTGCGGATGTTTTTGGCTAGTGTAGTAGGGGAAGACCTTACGCAGATATTTTAAAGTTTTTTTCAATGAAGTTCCTTCTACATACGGCCCGATATAATGGGCATTTTCATTCTTCCTTTGGTGGGCAATAAAAACTATAGGTTTTGGGCCTTTGGTGATTACTACGTAAAAGTAATTCTTGTTGTCGCGCCAAACTTGGTTGAATTTCGGCTGGTGTTTCTTAATAAGGTTAGCTTCTAAAATCAGCGCTTCAATTTCTGACTCAGTATTAATAAATCCGATTTTTTCCACTTTTTCAATAAAAAAATTGTCTTTATAGGTGGGCTGTAAAAAGTGGTTTTTCACCCGTTCTTTTATATTAATTGCTTTGCCAATATAAATAATATTTCTGCCTTCATAAAACAAATACACGCCTGCCATATTAGGCAATTCCTGCATTTTACTTTTTAATATTACGGTAAACTTTTCCATAGTATCCTTATATTTAGCGTTAAAGGGTTTTTTAATCAAGCGTACCATTGAAAAGGCTGGAGTTTCTATGTATAATGGTAGACCATATGGCAAATGAATTCATTAAAATAAGAGGAGCAAGGGTTCATAACTTAAAGAATATAGACCTTGATATTCCTAAAAATAAATTGGTGGTGATTACCGGCCTTTCGGGATCGGGAAAATCATCATTGGCGTTTGATACTTTGTATGCCGAAGGGCAGAGAAGGTATGTAGAGAGTTTGTCTGCCTATGCCCGGCAGTTTTTAGGGGTTATGGATAAGCCCGATGTAGATAAAATAGAAGGAATAAGTCCGGCCATTGCCATTGACCAGAGGAAATCCGTCCATAATCCAAGGTCTACGGTTGGAACGATTACCGAAATATATGATTATCTGCGTCTTTTATTTGCGCGGATTGGAAAGCCCCATTGCCCAAATTGCGCAAAGCCTATCTCCCGCCAGACGGTTGACCAGATTGTAGAGCAAATCTTAAAATTTCCTAAAAATACCGAAATTATTATTTTAGGGCCAGTAATAAAAAGCAAGAAGGGGGAACACCAGGCAGTATTGCAAGAAATCCAGCGGGGAGGTTTTGTAAGGGTAAGGATTGATAAAGATATTTACCTGATAGAGGAAGCCGTGGCGAAGCCTTTGGATAAAAATAAGAAACATTCCATTGATGCCGTAGTTGACCGGTTAATACTGGAGAAAGGATTAGACAGGTCGCGATTAGTTGATTCTTTAGAAACCGGACTGAAACTAGGCAAAGGCATTGTCATAGTAAGTCAGATGTCAAAGGTCAAAGGTCAAATGTCTAAAGACATAGTCTTTAGCGAGCATTTTGCCTGTGAAGATTGTGGAATTTCTTTGCCGGAACTGGAACCTCGTATCTTTTCTTTTAACAATCCCTATGGTGCTTGCTTAGAGTGCACCGGCCTTGGTGAAAAATTGGAAGTTGCTCCCGAATTAGTAATGCCCAATAAAAATTTAACCATTGCCGAGGGAGCCATTTGGCCCTGGAGCACAGCTTCCCATAAAGTAGGCAGGCAAGGCTACTATCATTGGAAGCTTTCAGAATTGGCAGTAAAGCATAAGTTCTCTTTAGACGAACCGGTAAAAAATTTACCCCAGAAGGTTATAGATATTATTTTATATGGTGAAAATGGATGGGAGGGAGTAATACCAAATTTGGAAAGAAGATACCACGAGACTGATTCAGAATGGACCCGGCAGGAAATTGACCAGTATATGGTCATTAAAAAATGCCCAAAATGCTTGGGTAAACGGTTAAAGCCCGAAGTTTTGGCAATTACAGTTGGCGATAGGTCAATTGATAATATTGTGGAAATGCCCGTTGAAAAAGTAAAAGCTTTTTTTACTGATTCCATAAAGAAATTCAGCGCCAGCGACTTGAAAATAAGCCAGCCCATTACCAAAGAAATTATTGATAGAATCCAATTTTTGGTTGATGTAGGGTTGAATTACCTGACCTTGGACAGAAAAGCAACTACCTTGGCCGGCGGAGAGGAGCAAAGGATACGGTTAGCCACCCAGATAGGATCAAAATTATCGGGCGTTATTTATATATTAGATGAACCATCTATTGGCTTGCATGCAAGGGATCAGCACCGGTTAATTGATACGTTAGTACGTTTAAAAGATTTGGGAAATACGGTGGTGGTGGTAGAGCATGACCCGCAAACCATGCTGGCAGCTGACTGGATTATTGAAATTGGCCCCGGGGCGGGCAAGCACGGCGGCAGAGTAGTATTTAAAGGAACGCCGAAAGAATTGGTAAAATCCCGTACGCTTACGGGAGATTATTTATCGGGAAGGAAAAAAGTGGCAGAAGGCTTGAAGCCCTACAGCGACCCCCAATATTTTTTAAAGGTGGTGGGCGCGAAAGAGCATAATTTAAAAAATGTTAATGTCCAAATTCCCTTGGGAAAGTTTGTGTGCTTTACGGGGGTCTCCGGATCGGGAAAGTCATCTTTGGTCAGTGATATTTTAGCAAGAGCCTTATTGAAAAAGTTTTACCGGGCTAAAGAAGAGCCGGGCCTTCACAAAGAAATTTTGGGAGTTGAGCATATTAACAAAGTGGTCTTAGTTGACCAATCTCCTATTGGCAGGACTCCAAGGTCAAACCCTGCTACCTACACTGGAGCCTTTAGCCATATACGGGATATTTTTGCGCAGACCAAAGAAGCCAGGATACGGGGTTATTCAGCCGGGCGTTTTAGCTTCAACGTAAAAGGCGGACGGTGCGAGGCTTGTGAAGGACAAGGCGTAAAAAAGGTGGAAATGTATTTTCTGCCTGACATTTACGTTGAATGTGAAGAATGCAAAGGCAAGCGATACAGCAGGGAAGTATTAGAAGTTGATTATCGTGGCAAGAATATTTCGGATGTGTTGCTTATGACCGTAGAAGAATCGTTGGAATTTTTTAAGAATATTCCAGGCATCTACGATAAAATGAAAACCTTGAAAGAAGTAGGCCTTAGCTATATTGAGCTTGGCCAATCGGCTACTTCTTTGTCGGGAGGAGAAGCCCAGAGGATAAAACTGGCGACCGAACTTTCACGGCGCGATACCGGGAACACCCTGTATATTTTAGATGAACCAACCACCGGGCTTCACTTTGAAGACATTAAAAAATTAGTTTCGGTATTAAGAAATTTGGTGGATAAGGGAAATACGGTTATAACTATAGAACATAATATCGACTTTATTCGTTGTGTAGACTGGATTTTAGATTTAGGCCCGGAGGGAGGCGATAAGGGCGGAAATATTATAGCCCAAGGCATTCCAAGCGAGATTGCTAAAAATAAGAAGAGTTATACGGGAAAGTACCTAAGGTAAAAAGTGTTGACAAGTGAGTTAAAATTTCATAAATTGGAATATCTTATGAATTTAAAATTTACAATTTGAAATTTGAAATCAATTTGAAAATATCAAATTTGAAATATCTAAAACTCGACGTCGTGTTTTCAAATTAAAATATTTAAACATTGAAATATTGAATTCAAATTGTAAATTTCAAATTTCAAATTAAAAATATGCAGATCAAGCCTTTATCAGACCATATATTAATAGAGCCCATAAAAGAAAACGAAAAAACAGATTTCGGGATTTTTTTGCCTGAAACCGCTAGCAAGGAAAGATCCGAACAAGGCATAATCATTGCGGTTGGACCGGGCAAAAAAACGGAAGACGGGAAAATCATCCCCCTTTCAGTAAAAGCCGGAGACAAGGTATTGTTTACTAAATATGCGCCAAGTGAAATTAAAGTAGAGGGAAAAGAGTACTTAATTGCGAAAGAAGAAGATATATTGGCAGTTATTGAATAAATTTAAACTAGAATCTTGAATCTGGTATCTGGTATCTTGAATTGAATTATGAATTTGGAATGTGAAGCTTTGTATTCAGTATTCCGTATTCCATTCCAGCTTCAAGATACAAGATTCTAAATTCTAAAATTATGGCTAAAAAAATAATTTTTAAAGAGGATGCGCGCAAGGCATTGAAAAACGGCTTAGACAAAGTTGCTAATGCCGTAAAAGTAACGCTGGGGCCTAAGGGCAGGAACGTGGTGCTAGGTTCTGGTTTTGGCAGTCCAACTATTACCAACGATGGCGTTTCTATTGCCAAAGAGATTGAATTGGAGGATGCCATAGAAAATATTGGAGCTGAAATCATCAAAGAGGTGGCGTCAAAAACCAATGATATTGCGGGCGATGGCACTACTTCGGCAGTTTTGCTTACGCAGGCAATTGCTACGGAAGGTTTGAAAAATGTTGCTGCTGGCGCTAATCCGTTAGCCTTAAGAAAAGGCATTGTGAAAGGTAAAGATGCTATCATTGCTTCTTTGAAAGAAATGTCAAAAAAGATTAATACCAAAGAGGAAGTTTCCCAAGTAGCCACTATTTCAGCCCAAGATAAGGAAGTGGGAGATTTAATTGCAGAGGTTATGGAGGACGTGGGAAAAGACGGCGTAATTACCGTGGAAGAATCAAAAACGTTCGGCCTTTCAAAGGAAATTGTAAAAGGGCTGCAGTTTGACCGGGGGTATATTTCCCATTACATGGTTTCAAATGCCGAAAAAATGGAATCGGTATTAGAAGATCCCTATATTTTAATTACGGATAAAAAAATTGCTTCGTTGCCGGAAATCTTGCCTATTTTAGAAAAAATAATCAAAACCGGAAAGAAAGAGTTGGTCATTATTGCTGACGACGTAGAAGGAGATGCGCTATCTACCTTAATTGTAAATAAATTGCGCGGCATCTTCCATGCGCTTGCCATAAAATCTCCAGGCTTTGGCGATAGGAAAAAAGAAATGCTGGAAGATATTGCCTGCGTTACCGGAGGGCAGGTTATTTCCGAAGAAAAGGGAATGAAGCTTGAAAATATTGAATTAGAAATGCTAGGCCACGCCAGAAGGGTTATTTCCACCAAGGAAAATACTACGATTGTTGAGGGTAAAGGTTCAAAAGAAGAATTATCAACAAGAATTAACCAGATTAAGGCAGAGATAAAAAATGCAACTTCTGATTTTGATAAAGAAAAACTGCAGGAGAGATTAGCCAAGCTTTCCGGGGGAGTCGGTGTGTTAAAAGTAGGCGCTGCCACCGAAGTGGAGCAAAAAGCCAAACAGCATAAAATAGAAGACTCGCTGCATGCAACCAGAGCTGCCGTTGAAGAAGGTATTGTTGCCGGTGGCGGAGTAGCTCTATTGAGAGCTTCGGCATCTTTAGAAAACATTACCTTAGAGGGGGATGAGCAAACAGGAATTAATATTTTAAAGAGAGCCGTTGAAGAACCGATCAGGCAAATTTCCCAAAATGCTGGCATAGATGGGGCCGTGGTGGTCCAGAAAGTAAAAGAAGGAAAGGGAGAGTTTGGTTTTAATGCTGCAACAATGGTCTATGAAGATTTAATCAAAGCAGGAGTTGTTGACCCTACCAAGGTTACCAGGACTGCTTTGGAAAATGCCGTTTCTGCAGCTTCAATGCTGTTAACGACGGAAGCTGTCGTATCAGAATTGCCAAAGAAAGAAGAAAAAGGAATGCCTGGCGGAATGCCAATGATGGGAGGAGGAGATTATTAAAAATAATTTAGATTGCATAAAAATCTTTCTTGAAAACAGAAAGATTTTTTGTTAAAGTAAAATCCGGGTTTTGCGTGTTGCTCTTTTCCAATTCAATAAAGGAAGGCTTTAACATGGCTGATCAAACGCTTGGCGTGGACATTGGGGGAGTTATCATAAATCGCACGCTTAAGGGAGATTCTTATCCGCCCCTGCCTGATGTATTTGAAGTTTTGAAAAATTTGAGAGAGAAAAAGTTCGGAAATATTATTTTGGTTTCCCATGCTGATTCAGATCTGCGGATGAAAATGCTTGATTGGCTTTTACGCCAGGACTTTCACCGTAAAACCGGCATTTCATTTTTGAATATCCATTTTTCCAGGAAAAGAAGCGAGAAGGTTGCCATTTGCAGAAAATATAAAGTAACCCATTTTATTGATGATAGAACTGAAGTCTTGGGGCACCTTCTTGGAAGCGGCATAAAAAGTTTGTATTTATTTCAAGGAAGGCAGGATGAAATGAAGTCCAATATGCACATTTTGCCATTTATAAAGCAAGTGGCTTCATGGCAGGAAATTGCGAAAGAACTGCTTGGCGAATAAGTTAGGTAGGTCCGGTACTTGGTATCGGACTTTTTTTATCCTTGTTTTCTGAAGGATTTTTGTTTAAGATAAAGATACTTCATACAAAATACTTTATACTGTATACTAAAAATATGCTTTGCCCTAACCGAGACCATAACTTAGAGAAAGCCTTATTCTATAATGTTGAAGTGGATTATTGTCCAGAGTGTTTAGGCGTATGGTTTGATAAAAATGAATTGCAGTGGGCAAGAGACAGTAAAGATGAACAGTTGAATTGGGTTGATGTTGACCTCTGGCGGGATAAGGGGAAATTTAAAACCCATCGCATTAACAAAAGATGTCCGGTATGCAGAATTCCTTTTTTTGAAATAAGCTACGATAGTAAAGCAAGCGTTAAGGTTGATTTTTGCAAACACTGCCAGGGAGTCTGGCTGGACCGAGGGGAATTCAAGCAAATTATGGTTTACCTAAAAAAGAAAGCAGATTATGAAATTCTGCACCGGTATACCAAAAATCTTGCCGTGCAATTGTGGGAAGTATTTGCCGGCCCTGAAAAATTCAGGGAAGAGCTTTCTGACTTCTTTATGCTTTTAAAGCTATTTAACTATAAATTTGTAGTCCAGCACCCCTATTTAAATAGCATGATTGAGAATTCGCAAAAATAATTTAAAACTAGAATCTTGAATTTTGTATCTTGAAGCTTGAATTGAATAGTGAATTTGGAATGTGAATTGACTATTCTATATTCCGTATTCTATTCTAGATTCGAGATTCCAGATTCTAGATTCATAATTTATGACGATAACAATCATTATTTTAGCAATTGCAGCCTTGGTAGTATTGTGGCTTATCATAAGCTTCAATAGCTTGGTAACCCTAAAAAATAGGGCAAAGGAAGCTTGGTCTGATATTGATGTGCAGTTGAAAAGAAGGTATGACTTAATTCCCAATGTCGTGGAAACGGTCAAAGGGTATGCCACCCATGAACGTGAATTACTTGAAAAAGTAACCCAAGCGCGGGCAAATGCCATGGGGGCCCAAGGAGTAAAAGCAAAAGCAGATGCTGAAAATATGCTATCAGCTACCCTTAAAAGCCTCTTTGCCATTTCAGAAAGCTACCCTGATTTAAAAGCTTCCGCAAACTTTTTAGAACTGCAGAGGGAATTGGCGGATACGGAAAATAAAATCCAGGCTGCCCGCCGATTCTATAATACCAATGTCAGAGATCTAAATATTGCAATTGAAAGTTTTCCAAGCAACCTCATTGCAGGTGTTTTCAATTTCAAGGCAATGGAATTATTCCAAGTGGCCGAAGGAGAAAAAGAACCGGTTAAAGTACAATTTTAATTTTCTGATACGTCTCTGATGGTAGAGCCACGGGGTTCCGTGGCTCTAGAGATGTATCACATGACCAAAATTTACTTTATCATTGCGGTTCTCATTATTGTTGTTCAAATAGGAACGCTTTTTTGGCTGGGTAATTCTTTCATATGCCCATGCGGTTTGGTAAAATTATGGGGGCCGATAGTCAAAAGTCCCGAAAACTCCCAGCATCTTTTTGACTGGTACTCATTTTCTCACATCGTATATGGAATTGCAGGATACTTTCTAGTATGGCCATTGCGTAAAAAATTTAAATGGGCGGTTACCATAGGTTTTCTCTTGGTGCTTGTATTATCGGTAAGTTGGGAAATTCTTGAAAATACCGCGTATGTCGTTCATCATTACCAAACCAATACTATTTCCTTTGATTATTACGGCGACAGCGTGGTAAATTCTTTGGTGGACACCCTCTCTGTGGCAGCGGGATTCTGGCTAGCTTACTTTTTACCGGTATGGGCGGCGGTAGCTCTTGCCCTTGGTTTGGAAATTCTTACAATGGCGCTTATCCGTGACGGCCTTGTATTGAATACCATTATGTTTGTTTACCCTTTGAAATCTATTGTCGCTTGGCAAGCGGCAATTATGCAATAATCCTACACCCCTATGGCTTCTATTTATAAAAACGCCGACAAAAACACCCGAAAAACATGGTTGTTTCTAACCTTGTTTTTGGTTTTTATTATCGCCGTCGGCTGGCTTTTCAGCTACCTATTAAACAGCAGTTTTATTTTATACGTCGCCGTTTTTCTAAGCGTTGCCATGAGCATCACCAGCTACTGGTTTTCAGATAAAATTGTGCTGTCTATGGCCCATGCCAAGCCCATTGAAAAAAGTGACAACCCTGAACTGTACCGAATTGTTGAAAATTTGGCTATTACCGCAGGCCTTCCTTTGCCTAAAATTTATATTATCTACGAGCGGCAATTAAACGCTTTTGCAACGGGAAGGGATAAGAATCACGCCGTAGTTGCGGTAACACAGGGATTACTAGAGAAACTAGAAAGGTCAGAATTAGAAGGAGTCATTGCCCATGAACTGTCGCATATTGGAAACAAAGATATGCTATTAAGCACGGTCATTGTTATTTTTGCGGGGATTGTGGCATTGCTTTCAGATTTCTTTTTGCGCATCAGCTTCTGGGGCGGGGGTCGGAGAGATTCCGATAATAACAAGGCGGGGGCATTATTGATGGTTTTAGGCATTGCAGCCGCCATATTGGCTCCTTTGGCGGCTTCATTGATCAGGTTGGCCATTTCACGGAAAAGGGAATTTCTGGCTGATGCCGATGGCGCGCTGTTGACCCGTTATCCAGAGGGATTGGCCAGCGCTTTGGAAAAGATTGCAACCGATGTGACTCCCATGCGTTCTGCGCATGCGGCAACAGCCCATCTTTATATTGATTCTCCATTTAACGAAAAACAGAGCCACAATTGGTTTGTAAAGATTTTTCAGACGCATCCGCCCGTTGAAGAGAGAATAAAGGCATTGCGGGATATGAATATCTAATTTCCAAACACTGTCTCTAAAAACTCTAAATCCTAAATCTTAAATCTGAAACAAATACTAAACACGAATTTTCAAAATTCTAAAAAAGTACCGTTTTAAACATTAGATTTTTGATTATTAGGATTTGTTTAAGGTTTCGTGCTTCGTGCTTAGGATTTAATTAGATATTATGACTATAGTCCAGAGTATTATTTTGGGAATTGTTGAAGGTGTGACGGAATTTTTGCCTATTTCATCAACTGGGCATTTAATTTTAACGAGCAAATTATTAGGAGTTGGCGACTCTGATTTTTTGAAAAGCTTTGAGATAGCTATTCAATTCGGGGCTATTTTGGCGGTGGCAGCGCTTTATTGGAAAAAGTTTTTATTAGGCACAGAACATTGGAAAAAAGTTTTAATTGCTTTTTTGCCGACGGCCATCATCGGCTTTTTGCTTTATAAAACACTTAAAAATTATTTATTATCAAACAGCCTGCTGGTGGTGTGGTCATTGTTTTTGGGTGGCATTGCATTAATTGTCTTCGAAATTTGGCATAAAAAAAGGAGCATGGTTAACGCTAGTATCATAAGCTATAAGCAATCATTTTTGACGGGAGTGTTTCAGTCGTTGGCAATTATTCCCGGTATTTCAAGATCAGGGGCCACGATTATCGGAGGCTTGTTAATGGGAATTAGCAGAGAAGCGATTGTAGAATTTTCTTTTTTGCTAGCAGTGCCAACCATGGCGGCTGCCACGGGGTATGATTTATTGAAAAGCGCCGGAGATTTTTCTTTCGGCCAATTTTATTTGCTGGCAATAGGGTTCGTTGTCTCTTTTATTGTTGCATTATTAAGCATAAAATGGTTGTTATATTTTATTAAACATCACACATTTATTGCCTTCGGGATTTATAGAATTATTGTAGCTTTGCTTTTCTGGGTTTTTGTTATAAAGTAGTTCAAAAGGAAGGGTGGCCGAGTGGTTCAAGGCGCACGCTTGGAAAGCGTGTGGGAGCAATCCCTCGCAGGTTCGAATCCTGTCCCTTCCGCCAGTTAGGAAATAAGGTCATTGGCTCGCCCGCCCCGACTTCGCTAAAGCTACGACGGGCAAGTACGCGGGCTCGCCATCTGTTTTTCGGGGAAATTTCAAGCCGTTTTGAATGAAGTCAAGGCCAAAAGCACGCTCTTTTTTTCGGATTATGAAGAGTCAAACAATAACTTTCTAGTCTCTTCGGCAAGTGATATAGTTAATCAAAGGTCGATTCATTATCAAACATTAAACAAAAGATAAAATTATGACACGAAAATCTATTGACTGCCGCGAGATGCCTAGCGAAAAAGCATGCGATCTTAAAATGAGTGGTAGTGAGGAACATTTGCTCCCGGCTGCGGTAAGCCATGCCGTAACAGCGCATGGGCACCAAGATACCCCGGAGCTCAAAGAAGAAATCAAGAAAATGCTAAAGGACGAGGAGTAAAATATGAATACTATTGTTAAAAAGAGTTTCGCATCTCCGGACGAGGTCTACCATCCAAAAGAAACGATGAAGCTTGAAATTCTTAATGTGGGAGAGGGTCTTAAATTGCAGAGGAATACGGCACAGCCAGGGTATCATGGGGAAGATTGTCCATATGACCATATGCTATACGTAGTTTCAGGTAAATTCCATGTCCGTATGCCCGGAGGTGATGAAATTGAATTTGGCCCCGGCGAAGTCGGAGTAATACCCGCCGGACACGATTTACGGGTTACAAGCAATGAACCCGCAGTCTGGCTGGAAATCAAGCACTAAAAAATTCTTTATAATTGGGTCAAGAGTCCAGAAAGTGAGCCGTCTATAAGCCGTTTTCGGTTCTAACATCGGGACATCACTACCGCATATGAGTAAATCAGTAACAGGTTGAGGCTAAAAACTGCAATTTGTTCTTAAATTTGGTGCGAATCCCGTCTCCTGTAAAAATCGCTCTTCCAATATTTTTATTTGCGTTTGTACTTGACCGTTTTATTTGGTATAGTGTAAATAACATGGCTTTTAATAAGAAAAAGTATCAAAATGCGATTCTTTACCTCTGCCAAAAACTACAAGGAGAGGTGCGAGGTAAGAAAAAGTTAGCAAAATTACTCTATTTTGCGGATTTTGATTTGTATGAAAAGAACCAGAAATCTATCACTGGTGATGTTTATCGTGCACTCCCCATGGGCCCATTTCCTTCTGCTTTGGAAGAAGTTACCTCGGAAATGGCTGAAAAAGAGATGTTACAGGTTCAACAAGTTGAGGAACGAGAAGGTTATATTGCCACGGAAGTTTATAAATGTATTACCGAACCCGATCTTTCAGTTTTTGATGATGAAGAAAAGAAGATGCTCGATCGAATTGTGGTAAAATATGGTCATCTTAATGGTAAACAATTAGAAGAATTATCTCACGCCGAAGCCCCTTATGTAGGTACGGAATTACGAAAAGATATTCCCTACGACTTGGCTTTCTACCGTGGTACGGATTTTAACGAACAATGATTGAATTCCTTTACCACGACGGCATTAAGAAAGAAATCGCCGCTCTAGAGCGGCGATTTCGTACTATTCGTGATGGGCTGACTATTTTTGAAAGGTTGTGCGAAAAACAGTTTAACCCTAAAAATCCGCAACAAGTAATTGGGCCTGCTAAATTGCATCGTATTAAGCAAAGTGATCTTTGGACTATTTGGAAAATTGAATTAGTATTACCAAATTCTGGTCTGCGTCCAAATCAATGACCGAGAATGTGGTTTGCGGTAAAAGGAGGAATGATCGCATTTTTGTGTATATGTTCGCATATTGATAACTACAATGATCAAGAAATGGATCAGCTCGCTTTATCAAGAGTTTCAGATTTTTTTTAAACAAGAGACTGGATTTCCTGTTCAAAATAGGTTCTAATGTCTTCCAATCCTTTCCGCATTTTAAAAGTTAGTTAATATTTTTTATCCATGGAAACAACCATTTTTTTAGCCAGGACAATAGGGCTCTTTGGAGTCATAAGCGCGTTGGCAATTATTGCCCGTTACGAAAAATTTATTCAGATAGAAAAAAATATTGCGAAAAATGTATCAACTATATATCTATCCGGGTTTTTTATTATCATGATTGGCGCGGCGATCATAGCGAGTCACAATATCTGGCTCTGGGATTGGCCGGTCATTATTACGCTTTTGGGCTGGGCGGCCCTTATCAAAGGAACCATGCGCATTCTTTTTCCGGAAACCGTGGTATATCTTATTAATAAAAAAGTAAATAACTACTGGTTTTTGTCGGCAGAAATATCGTTTTTGATGTTGAGCGCATATCTTTTGTATCAGGGTTTTTTTGGTTTAGATGCGTTTTAATTTTTTCATTACGTTTATGAACAAATTAGAGAAAGTTCTCTACATTATATTTTTTATCGCTTTGACTATCTTTTTTATTAAATTTTTCTTGCTGGTTTTATTGATAGTGCTGCTATTGGGGTTTTTACGGACCTGGCAAATGCAACAAGAGCCAAATAACAAAGCATTTTTAAACGGAGCGCTGCCCAACCCCACGCCAGACGGATTTTACCAAGGCGATGTAGGATTTAACACCTCGTGGCTTGGCAAAAAATTTGATGCGGAAAACTCAACTGGCATTAATGTATTTAAAAATAAAAGGGGAGTCCAAATTGAAAAGTATCCATTCAAAACATATGCAGGCAGGGGATTGGCGGACCAGCAGTTGTTTGTTTTAAAAATAGATTATAATGTAACAGGCAATCCGTTTTGGCTAAGGCCTGTTTTAGATGAAATTGTTCAGATAGCTCCCAATGAATATCTGGGGAAAATGCATGCAAGAATTATCCCCGATTTCCCATTTTCTTTTTTGTATTTTCAATTAAAAAAATAACTATGTGCGGAATTGTAGGCTACATAGGCAAAGAGGAATCTTTGCCAATATTATTGCATGGACTAAAAACGCTTGAATACCGCGGATATGATTCTGCGGGAGTTGCGGTGCTGGCTAATGGCAGTGTAGAAATTAAAAAGAGCGTCGGGCAAGTTGCCCTTTTGGAAAAAGCGCTGGAAAAAGAAACCGGCTTTAATGGTTCTGTGGGCATCGGGCATACTAGGTGGGCAACCCACGGGGTTCCCAGCGAGCAGAACGCGCACCCGCACACAGATTGCCAAAACCGCATCTTCGTAGTCCATAACGGGATTATAGAAAATCATAAAGAGTTAAGGGAATATCTGCAAACCAAAGGGCATATTTTTCAATCAGAAACTGATACCGAAATAATGCCCCACCTTATAGAACATTTTTTAAAAGAAGGGAAAGATTTTACCACAGCTCTTTTTGATGCTTTAAAAATGGTAAAGGGCGCCTATGCCCTTTTAATTATGGATGCATTGCAGCCAGAAGTATTATACGCTACACGGTTATCTAGCCCTTTAGTGATTGGAGTGGGAGATGGAGAGCATTTTTTAGCTTCAGATCCCTCTGCCCTCATAGATAAAACGAAAAATGTTATTTACCTTCAAGATGGCCAAGTTGCCAAAATATCTAGAAACAACGTTGATATTTCTAATGTAGACAATCAAAAAACTCCGTTTGAGGTAATCAGATTGGAGTGGAATTTAGAACAAGCCCAGAAAGGCGACTTTCCTCATTTTATGCTCAAAGAAATTTTTGAGGGACCGGAAGTTGTAAGGTCTGCGTCTCGCGGAAGAATGAAAAGCAAAGAAAATTTTGTGAAACTAGGCGGTCTAACAGAAGTGGCCGATAAACTTAAGGAGATAAAAAGAATCATCATACTTGCCTGCGGGACTTCTTACTACGCCGGCCTGGTGGCAGAATATCTTTTTGAAGAAATTGCAAAAATACCAACCGAAGTCCACTTCGCTTCAGAATTCCGCTATAGAAATGAACCATTTGAAAATGGGACGGCAGTTATTGCCATTTCCCAATCGGGGGAAACGGCAGACACGCTGGCGGCGCTCCGCAAGGCAAAAGAGCATGGCCTGCTTGCCTTGGGCATGGTAAATACGGTTGGCTCTACCATTGCCAGGGAAACCGATGCAGGGGTGTATAACCATGCCGGCCCTGAAATCGGTGTTGCTTCAACCAAGGCGTTTCTCTCGCAGTTAACCGTATTAACGTTAATGGCAGCCTATTTTGCAAAAGACAAGCATGCAAACGAACCTATACTTGCAGAACTTGAAAAAATTCCAGAAAAAATACAGCAAATTTTGGGCCAATCAGCTATTATAGAAACGTTAGCAGAAAAATATAAAAACCATGAAAATTTTCTCTTTTTGGGCAGAAGATATAACTACCCGGTTGCGTTGGAAGGGGCATTGAAATTAAAAGAAATATCCTACATTCATGCCGAAGGCTATGGGGCAGGTGAAATGAAACATGGGCCCTTGGCAATGATCAGCCAGGATTTTCCCACGCTGGCAATTATTCCCCAAAATGGCGTTTCTGAAAAAATGCTTTCAAATTTGGAAGAAATTAAAGCGCGCAGGGGGCCTATTCTGGCAATTGCTAGCGAAGGAGATAAAAAAGTATCTTCAGTGGCAGATGATGTAATATATATCCCTAAAACCATAGAGCCTCTTGAACCGTTTTTAACCGTAGTGCCGCTTCAGCTTTTTGCTTACTATATGGGTACCAAACGAGGCTTTAATGTAGATAGGCCCAGGAATTTGGCAAAATCGGTAACCGTTGAATAGTTTTAATTCAGTAGTATAATAGCAACATGGATGCCTATAAAAAAATCGCAAATGATGCCAGAAAGAAAGTTTTGGAAATGATCCACAATGGCCAAACAAGCCATATCGGGTCAAACTTTTCCGCAATTGATATTATGGCGGTTTTATTTTCCAAACTTAATCTAGACAAAGATTTAAAGCCCAATCGCGACCGGTTCGTGCTTTCAAAAGGATGGGTGGCAGCGGCGCTGTATTATTTTTTGTCAGAAAAAGGCATTATCCCCAAAGAAGATCTGGAAGAATTTGGCAAAGAAGGTTCAAAGTATATTGGCTTGTCAGAGCCTGCAGTCAGGGGTGTAGAAGCGGCCGGCGGGGCGATGGGCCACGGGCTTCCTATTGCCTTAGGCATGGCCTTGGCGGCAAAACGTGGCGGAGAATCTTGGAAAACGTATGTATTAATGTCTGACGGAGAATTGGACTGCGGCACTACCTGGGAATGCGCTTTGCTGGCTGCCCACCAGAAATTAAATAATTTAACGGTGATTGTTGACAGCAATGGATTCCAAGCCATGGGGACCAAGCAAGAAGTGCTAGACGTGGAACCGTTACCTGAAAAGTGGCGGGCTTTTAATTGGGATGTTGTGGAAATTGACGGCCATAATTACCGAGAAATTAGCGATGCATTAGATCGTGCGGGCACGGGGGAAAAACCTCTTATGATTATTGCGAGAACTTTGAAGGGACGCGGAGTTTCTTTTTTTGAAGGAAAATTAGAGTGGCACTACAAGACGATAGACGCGGAGAATTATCAAAAAGCGTTAATAGAACTAAATACTTTGAATTACGAAATGCCCAATTAAAAGCAAGTTTCAGGTTCGGGAAAGCATTTCGTAATTCAAAGTAAATAGCAATGGACGATAAACAAACATCAATTCCAGGATTTACGCATGGGTTGCCTAATGAGGTTGCCAAAGAAAAAACGGCGAGATCCGCCCGCGGGGTTTTTATGGAAACGCTTGAAGAACTGGTGCAGAAAGACAGCAGAATTATTTTAGTGGTAGGGGATGTAGGATTTTCGTATATGGCCGAATTCCAGAAAAAATACCCAAACCAATATATTAATACCGGAGTAATGGAGCAGTCATTTATGGGAATTGCCGCGGGGCTGGCCCAAAGCGGCTGGAAACCCTATGTATATTCTATGGTTCCTTTTGTGATTATGCGAAATTACGAGCAATTAAGAAACGATGTATGTTATGGCAATGCCAACGTAAAAATTGTGGGGGCGGTAGGAAATGTCCATTATCGGTTTCAGGGAATGAGCCATAACTTGCTGGGCAGTGAAAATGAAGAAGATTTGCTGAAAAATTTGCCTAATATCCAAAGGTTTTATCCAAAAACAACCGATGAGGTCAGGAATATTGTGCTAGAGTCTTACAAAAATACTGCGCCAACGTATATCCGCTTATAACTACCATGGAAATTACATCAGAAATTAAAAAAGATGCTTATGCAGTAAAGTTTACCGCAATGGAAAACGGTAAAACAGCAGGCTGGGCTTACCTGTATTTGATTTTCCAAGACCGCCACGAAGAACCCTATGGGTTGATGGAAAACGTGTATGTGGAATCTGAATTTAGAAGCAAAGGAATCGGTACCCAGCTGGTTAAATTGGTCATTGAAGAAGCTAAAAAGAGAAACTGCTATAAATTAATTGGCAACAGTAATCTTGATAATACGAGGGCGCAGGCGCTGTACGAACGCTTGGGTTTCAGAAAATACGGCATTGAATTGAGAATGGATATTAAAGAGTCAAAAATCAAACAAAAAGATTAAAAAAATGAAAGCAGTTCAAATTACTAGGCATGGCCATGTTGATGCGGTTAAGATTGTTGATATAGAAAAACCAAAAGCAGGCAAAGGGAATGTATTAATAAAAGTATATGCCTCTTGCATAAACCCTATTGATATTAAAATACGGGAAGGCGCGGTACCTAATATTGCATTTCCATTTACGCTGGGTTCTGATGTGGCAGGGGTAGTAACGGAAATTGGCGAGGGGGTAGAAAGTATAGCTATAGGAAATAAGGTGTATGGACAAGCGATTGCTTTGGCGGGAGCCTCGGGGGCTTTCGCTGAATTTGCTTCTGTCCCGGCTGGCATGCTGGCCAAAATGCCAAAAAATCTTGACTTCAACCATGCTGGTGCCGCAGTTCTTACGGGGACGAGCGCCGTTCAGGCGTTGTTAGAACACATCAAGCTACAGCCTGGTCAGAAAATTCTTATCCATGGAGCCGCTGGCGGAATTGGCACCATTGCCATTCAAATTGCAAAACATATCGGGGCTTACATTGCCACTACGGCTACGGGAGAAGGAATAGACTATGTAAAAAAGCTGGGAGCCAGCGAAGTTATTGATTATAAGCATCAGGCTTTTGATGAAATGCTTCAGGGCTATGATGCGGTTTTTGATACGGTAGGCGGCCAGACGTATGAAAAATCTTTTAAGATATTAAAAAGGGGCGGAATAATTGTTTCTATGGTGGCTGCCCAAAATCAAAAGCTTGCTGATGAGCATGGGGTTTCTGCCATAAGCCAATGGACAAAAGTTACTACAAGAAATCTTAATATGCTCACCAAATTTATTGAAGATAGTATCGTAAGGGTGCACATTGATAAAATATACTCATTTGATAGAATAAAAGAGGCATTTGAAGAGCAAGAGTCGGGAAACGTAAACGGTAAAATTGTTATTGCTATTCATTAGACTTGTTACGTAGCATGCTACGTAACAAGCTACGTAACAAGTTCTATTAATAATTTTAAAAAATTATGGAAGAAAAAACACATACCATAGAGTTTTCAGAAAAAGTATTTAAATTGGGGCTTGCCATTATTGCTGTAACCGCGCTTTTTTTAATCGGCCAAATGATTTACCAATTTAAATCATTGCCGCAAAACGCTCCCCATGAAATAACTGTAAGCGGCGAGGGCAAGGCATTGGTAAAACCCGACATCGCAACCATCAGCTTTGGAGCCAATACCCAAGGCCTAAAGAGCCAAGAGGTGGTTAACCGCAATAACGATATTATGAATGCGGTCATTAAATCAATCAAAGAGTCGGGGGTAGAAGATAAGGATATTAAAACCACGTTCTATAACTTAACTCCTATTTATGACTACACGCCGCGGGGAGGCAGGGAATTCAAAGGGTACTCTTTAGACCAACAAATAAGCGTTAAAATAAGGAATTTTGATAAAATTTCCGAAATTTTAGATAAAGCTGCTGCCAATGGGGCAAATACTATCGGAGATTTGCAGTTTACCGTAGATGATATGGAAAAAATACGGGCAGAAGCAAGGACAGAAGCAATTAAAAACGCAAAAGAAAAAGCCATGTCATTAATAGGTCCGGCAGGCCTGACGATAGAGAGGGTCGTCAGCATTACCGAGGGGCATGGAATTCAGCCGCCGCAGCCTTTCTACGGCCAAGCAGAAGCTTTCTCTAAAGATGCTGCAAGCATTGCTCCTCAAATCCAACCTGGCCAAATGGAGGTTGTCAGCAATGTTACATTAACTTACCGAGTCCGGTAAATTTCAAATTCGTAGTATGGATTGTATATTCTGTAGCATTGTAAAAGGTGAAATTGATTCGGCTAAAATTTGGGAAGATAACCATGTATTAGCTTTTTTGGATGTTCACCCTGATACGAAGGGGCATTGTTTAGTCATTCCTAAACAGCACTGTGAAAATATTTTTGATATAGATGAAAATCTATTGCAAAAAGTTATCGTAGCAAGTAAAAAAATTGCAGAAAAAATCAAAAACTCTTTGCAGGCAGAGGGAATTAATCTGATGAGTAATAATGGCAAAATAGCAGGGCAAATAGTGCCTCATTTTCATATCCATATTATTCCAAGATATGCAGAAGAAGATCTGTTGTTCAATAAAACCCCTGATATGAATACACTGAAAGCATTAGCCCGGCAAATTTAAAAAATTCGTGAGTTAGTGAGTTAGGCTAAGCCTAACTCCAGGCAATAGGCTTGTGAGTTAGGCTAAGCCTAACTCCAGGCAAGCCAAAAATCGGCAGCAAGAACTGCCGATTTTTGGTTATGCAGGATGTTGATTTCTATTAATTTTGTGTTAATATGAATTCAGTTTAAAAATTCTCATTTGCATGGACTCCCAAATAGAAGAAATCAAAAGCAAATTAAGCGTTGTGGACGTCGTGGGGAGTTATATGAAATTGGCCAAAACGGGGGCTAATTTTAGGGGAGTCTGCCCTTTCCATTCAGAAAAAAAACCCTCTTTTTTTGTGTCTCCGGCACGAGACCTCTGGCATTGCTTTGGATGCGGCGCCGGGTCCAGTATTTTTGACTTTGTCATGAAAATTGAAGGGGTGGAATTTGGAGATGCCCTAAGGATTTTAGCTAACAAGGCAGGGGTTGAATTGAAAAGGGAAAATGTGCAGTTGAGGACCGAACGCCAGCGCCTCTATGAAATTTGCGAATTAGCTTGTAAGTTTTTTGAAAAGCAGTTAGAGGGCGGAGTAGGCAAAGAGGCAGAAGAGTATTTGCTAAAAAGGGGAATTGCCAAAGAGAGTATAAAAAAGTGGAGGCTGGGGTATTCTCCCGATACGTGGAACGGCCTGTCAGATTTTTTAATAGGCAAAGGATATAAAAGGGAAGAAGTTGTAAAAGCTGGATTGGCAATTCAAAAAGAGCAGAGGAATGATTCTTATGATAGATTCCGCGGCAGGATTATGTTTCCCGTGTTTGACTTGAACTCCCAGCCGGTGGGTTTTGGGGGAAGGGTATTTAAGCAGGGTTCAGACAAAGAAATTGCAAAATATATCAATACTCCGCAAACCTTGCTGTATGACAAATCAGGAATTCTCTACGGATTGAATAACGCCAAACTGGCCATTAGAAAGCAAAACCAATGCGTGGTGACGGAAGGATACACCGATGTCATTATGTGCCACCAGGCCGGCTATGAAAATACGGTAGGTGCGTCGGGAACCGCTTTAACTTCCCAGCACATGGTCATTTTAAAAAGGTATTCTGAAAAATTAATCCTGGCGTTTGATATGGATATTGCTGGGGATTCGGCCACCAAACGGGGGATTAACGGAGCCCAAGAACAGGGTTTTGACATTAAAATTATAGAAACATACCTCAAGAATGCCGATCCCGCAGACATTATTGTAAAAGATCCTGCGGCATGGGAACAAGCGGTAGCCCAAGCCAGGGGCATTATGGATTATTACTTTGACTCGGCTTTTGCAGCATTTAATAAGAATGCTCCGGAAGGCAAAAGGGATATCGGTAAAATACTGTTGCCTGTTATTAAGCGCTTGCCTAATAAGATAGAGCAGTCATACTGGATCCAAAAATTATCTGAAATGCTGGGCGTAAAAGAAGAAGCGGTCATGGAAGAGCTGGTGAAAACTCAGGTTGCAGAACGTTCTAGTTTTGCCCGCAAGGATGCAAAAATGGCCGATAGCGCGCAAGATGAGGTATTGGGCACCGAAGGCAGAAAGAAGCTTATAGAAGAAAAAGTTATTTCGTTAATTTTAAAAAACCCTGATTATGTTAAATTAATAGACGAGGCGCACTACGCTTTTTTTTCCGAAAAAACAAGGAATTTCCTGCAAAAACTTAGCAAGATTATAGAAGAGCAAAAGCCTCTAGCAGAAGGGGAATTAGTAAAAGATTTCAGGGCAATTTTTGACAGCCTTCTTTCTTCAAAAGGAGAAGGAGTAGAGGCAGAATTTAATTCCGAGGTTAAAAATTTTTTGGCGGCGCTCGCTTTGCGGGCCGATGCCGACTACCAAGAGGATGGCCAGGAGGAGATGTCGCTTTGCTTATTGCAGCTAAAAAATATAGAATTAAAAAATAAATTAAATAAAATTTCAGAGGATATTAAAAAAGCAGAACAGGAAAATGACCACCAAAAAGTGAATGCCTTGATTGCAGAATTTAATGCGCTAACAAAAGAATTATAATAATGGCAAAAAAGAAAAAACCAAGAAAATTAAAAAAACCGAAGCCCTTAAAGAAGAAAAAAGTTTCCAGAAAACTTTCTAAGACAAGGAAGCGTAAACCGGCAAAAAGGGTTAAAAAGGAAAAAATTACCCAAGAGCAGATAGATGCCCTTTTACGCAAAGGTGAAGAGCGGGGTTTTTTGACGAACTCTGAAATACTGTATTTTTTCCCCAACATAGAAAGCAACGTGGACGAACTGGAAAGAATATACGATCTCTTAAAAGAGCGGGGGGTTGCGATACGGGAGGTAAGGGAATTCTTGGAAATAAAATCCAAGAAAGAAAAAAAAGCAAAGAAAGCGGTTTTAGGCAAAATTGACCCCATCCAAATGTACTTAAAAGAAATCGGCAGGTCGGGGTTTTTGTCGGCCAAGGAAGAAAAAGAGTTGGCCAAGCGCATTGAACATGGAGAAGAGGACGCAAAAAATAAATTGGCATTGGCAAACTTGAGGCTCGTGGTTTCTATTGCCAAAAAATACATCGGCAGGTCGCCAAACCTCACGTTATTGGACTTGATCCAAGAGGGAAACCTGGGGCTTTTTAAGGCCGTGAAAAAATTTGACTGGAGGAAGGGGTATAAATTTTCCACCTATGCAACCTGGTGGATCCGCCAGTCAATTACCCGCGCCTTAGCTGACCAGGCAAGAACCATCAGGATTCCCGTGCACATGATTGAAACTATTTCAAAGTACACTAAAATCAGGAGGAGCCTTTTGCAAGAACTGGGCCGGGAGCCTTTGGCAGAAGAAATTGCCGCTGAAATGGGGCTGGAAGTTGATAAAGTCCACCACATCAGGAAAATTGCCCAAAAAGCGGTTTCATTGGAGACTCCGATTGGAGAAGATAAAGACAAGCAAGACAGCGTATTGGCAGAATTCATTAAAGACGACAAGTCAATTGCGCCAAACACCGAGGCCTCCAGAAAACTGTTGAAAGAACGGTTAAAAGAAATTTCCAGCGAGCTTACCCAGCGGGAATTAAAAATTTTGGGTATGCGGTTCGGTTTGGAAGACGGCGTTATGCATACCCTTGAAGAAACTGGTGAAGAATTCGGGGTTACCCGCGAAAGAATCAGGCAGATCCAGGCAAAAGCTTTAGAGAAACTGCGAAGGCATTCAGACCTGAAAAAAGTACGAGACTATTATTAAATTTGAAATTTGAAATTTACAATTTGAAATCAATTTTAAATAACTAAATTTGAAATGATTAAAACCGACGTCGCCTTTTCAAATTAATATATTGTAGTATTGAATTCAAATTTCAAATTTCGAATTTCAAATTCAAAACGCTATGAATCCACGAATTATTGCAACGATAGGGCCTAAATCTGAAGAATATGACATCTTAAGCCAAATGGCTGCTGAAGGAATGAATATCATGCGGGTTAATTTTTCCCATGCCACAGAATCTCAATGGCATAAAATAAAAGATAATCTTGCAAGGATAAAAAAAGAAACCGGCGCCGATATAAAAATGATGGCAGACCTCCAGGGCCCAAGGATACGCTTGGGAGTGTTGCAAAAAGATGTAGAAATTGTGAAGGGCGCTACGTATATATTTTTTTCAGGGAAAGCGAACGTTGCAAAAAATGAACTGCCTATAGATTACCCTGACCTCCATAAATTCATTAAACAGGGGCAACCGATGTATCTTTCAAACCGTTTGGTTGAGTTGCGGGTTGAAAAAGTATCGGGAAAGAAAATTTTTGCAAAAGCTGTTACGGGCGGAGTGGCCTCAAGCAGAAAAGGCATTAATGTTCCAGAGACCATTATTGCGGGCAGTGCCTTAACCAAGAAAGATATCAAAGACGCAAAATTTGTGGCAAAAAACGGCGCGGATTATGTGTGCCTTTCGTTTGTGCAAACCAGCAAAGATGTTGAGCAGCTAAGAAAAGCGCTGGCAGATGATGCTATAGATATTATTGCAAAAATAGAAAGGGCGTCGGCGTTAGACCACATTGACAGCATTATAAAAGCTTCCAATGGAATTATGATTGCCAGGGGGGATTTGGGGATTGAAATGCCCATAGAAGAGCTTACTATTATACAAAAAAACCTCATCCGCCATGCGCATCAATACAAAAGGCCTGCCATTGTGGCAACCCAGATGCTAGATTCCATGGCAAAAAATCCGTATCCTACGCGGGCAGAGGCCGCTGATGTAGCCAACGCCATTTTTGACGGGGCTGACGCCGTCATGCTTTCCGATGAAACGGCTTCCGGAAATTATCCGGTCATGGCGGTGTCTACCATGAAAAAAATTGCCAAGAAAGTAGATGAATACTTCAATAGCACTAACTATTTTGAGCAGGCCCATGGGGGTGTGGGACTTGAACAGAACCAGCTTGAGAAGCGAAAACAGAGATGAGGTCAAGGCGCGACGAGGAAACATAGCCTTGCGCTATGTTTCCGAAGTCGCAACGCAGACATCATCTCTGTTTTCGCTTCCCTTCGGGCTCTGTCACTTGCTTGTCTTCTTCGTATTCAGAATGAAACGATGCGCAAGGCATCGTTTCATTCCTCAATCCTTGAATACAAGCAATATACGAGAGCTCAATTGGTTCTGTTCGAGTCCCACACCCCTAGCATCAAGATTGATTTTAGAAACTTATAAAAGATAAATTTTGCAAAAAAAATTGGGATGTCGGACATCCCAATTTTTTTGTTGCAACGTTGCAATACTTAGCGGTTTATCTGTTCTTTTACCAGTTCAACTAATTGCATAGGGGAAATATTTGCTTTCACCAAAAATTTATCTGGTTTTATATAGCTTATGTTATGCAGGGCATCGCTGGTGTAATTACTTAAAATAAAAATAGCAATATCTTTGGTCGCCTCATTCTTTCGTAGGGCATACAGGATCTCTAACCCGTTGATGTCGGGCAATACCAAGTCAAGCAAAACCAATGCTGGTTTTTCCCGTTTGCCTGCCTGCATTTCTTTTATTTTTTCCATAGCTTCTCTGCCCGTGGTGATCCCCTCCACGTTAATATGAGCTGCTTTCAGGGCGGTGGTGTAAATAGCCATGATTTCCAGCTCATCCTCAATAAGAAAAACGTTATTTTTTGATGGTGTCATAGTGAATATTTTTACTATATTTCATTACATCAATTATATCATTTTTTGAAAAATCAAACAAAAACCGAGATCTAATCTCGGCAAATGTTGGCTCCGCAGGTAGGATTCGAACCTACGACCCGCTCCTTACACGTTGCCCCAAATTTTCAAATGGGAGTGGACTATATCTTTACCCTTGTGGGTATTTCGGTATCTAGTCTCTACGGAGCCCACGCGGCACAAAGTGCTTTGCGTGGTTCCCTCGGTATTGGCTTAGTCTTTCGACATTAGCGTTCACCGATATCCCGAAAAGTTCATTTCAAGATTTCTCTTGAAAGCTGCCTTAATCGACAGGGAGCCGCTCTACCGCTGAGCTACTGCGGAATGTACTTATATATTACTAAATTATAAGAATTTTTCAATACAGGGGATAGAGAGCATTTTGGCATTCAAGCATAATCTAAAAAATCGTCAGTGTTTGCTGGTTATTTTTTTATTTAAGACTTATACTGAAAAAACAATCATCCAAAACACTTTCTCTTATGGAAAATTTTTTTAACGTTGTCTCTCACTACCAAAAAATAAAATCCCTTTATTTCCGCTATGAACGGTGGCTGATGCCGGCAACGCTGGTTATCGGTTTTTTGGTTGACTATATTACCTTCACCAACATCCAGCTCAAAATAACCCTTTCCCTGCTTTTATTCTACTGGGTAATTACGGGAGCAACCATTGCTTTTACCAATTTCTACGATACTGGAAAACTATCGTTAAAATTCAGATACTTGCGCCTGTTTGCGCCGTTATTAATTCAGTTTACGTTTGGAGCGCTACTCGGCAGTTCAATGGTTTTTTACTGGTTTAGCGGAGCCTTTTCCATTAGCTGGCCGTTTATGGCAATCATTGCGATGCTCATGGTTTCCAACGATGTCCTCCGGCATTATTTTTTAAAGCCCATCGTACAGATCAGCGTATATTTTTTTACCACCATATCCCTTTTTTCTATTATTCTGCCCATTCTTTTCCACTCATTAAGCGCTTGGCTTTTTATGGCAGCGGGCGCGGCAAGCCTTGCAGTATTTTATTTTTATATCCGTTTTTTATCTTCCAGCAGAGATTATATGCGCCAGCAAAAAAAGTATTTTCTTGCTTCCATTGCTACCATATTTTTTACCATGAACGTTCTGTATTTTGCCAATATTATTCCGCCAATACCGTTAGCCTTGCGGGAAGCCGGAATGTACCATAACATCCGCGTATCTAACAGATCTTACGTGATGGCTGGCGAAGCCGAAGGGTTTTGGCAAACCTTAATCCATGGGCAAACCCTGCGCTTAAAACCAGGCGAGCGCGCGTATGTCTACACCTCTATTTTCGCTCCTGCTGAATTGCGCGCCGCCATTTTTCATCATTGGCAGCATTACGATGAAGAAAAAAAGGATTGGGTGGAGAAAGATGCACTGTCGTTTACTATTACGGGCGGCCGGAAAGAAGGCTATAAAGGATATTCTTGGGAATCTAATTTAGCGCCTGGCAGGTGGCGCATCTATGTGAAAAATTACCGAGGCCAGGTGCTTGGGATTATAAGATTCAATGTTGAAAGAACCCAAGAAGAAGTAAAGCTCCAAGAAACCATCCGGTAAGATATTTGCGTTTTACAGACACCCGGAGTCTGAACTTTAGCAAGGACAGTCCTTGCTAGGGGTGTTCGCAGAAAATCCGCTATAGCGGATTTTCTGCGAACGAACCAACATTCATTGCGAACGAACCAACATTCATTTACATTTTTTAATTTTCAGTGCATACTATAAAAACCCGCTGCGGGTTTTTTAATTTCCTATAAAACGGTCCCATACCATGGCTAACGAAACAATACTGCGGTTTAATAATGTTTCATTTGAATACACCGCCTCAAAAAAAATACTTGATGAGGTTGATTTTTCGGTACGCAAAGGCGCAAAAATTACCATTATGGGGCAGAATGGGGCGGGCAAAAGCACCATATTCCAGTTGATGGCGGGCGGCTTGTCTCCGGAATCAGGCAGCGTTAATGTGGGGCAGAATATAACCATTGCCTTGGCGCGCCAGGCAGTTTTGGCTGACCAAATGGATTTAACCTTGCGCGAATTTTTCCAGAAATCTCTTAATGAAGCCGCCTCCGCCAAGGCTTCGGCGAGCCAAAGAAAAATCTATGACATTGACCCGAAAATTGATGCTGTACTGGAGGCCGTAAATTTAACAGCTGACCACGAGAAAAAAATAAAAAGTTTTTCGGGCGGGCAGCAGGCTAGGATTCTCTTGGCTTCAGCATTAATACAAGACAGTGACTTGCTGCTGCTAGACGAACCAACCAATAATTTAGACAAAGAGGGCATTGCCCATTTAACCAAATTTTTAGTGCAGTATAAGAAAACGGTGGTGGTCATTTCCCATGATTCTGATTTTTTAAATGCCTTTACTGACGGGGTTCTCTATTTAGACGTGCACACTAAAAAAGTGCAATGGTACCAGGGAAATTATTATGATGTGTTAGACCAAGTTGCCGCCCAAATTGAAAAAGAGGCCAGCCAAAATGCCAGGCTTTCGAAAAGCATTACTGATAAAAAAGAAAAAGCAAATTATTTTGCCAACAAAGGCGGCCGGCTTCGTCTGCTGGCCGCCAGAATGCGCGAAGCCGCCGAAGAAATGGAAGACAATAAAGTAGAAAGCAGGAAAGATGATAAAACCATACGCCAGTTCACCATTCCGGCGCAAGAAGGTACGGGCGGGGAACTGTTGAAAATTACCAGTTTGACAGTGATAAAAAACCACCAGCCCAAAAATATAAAAGCCAATATTTCTTTATATAAGAACCAGCATTTATTAATTTCTGGCCCAAATGGAATTGGCAAAAGCACACTGCTGGAATCTTTGGTAACGGGAAACGCCAAGGGCGCCAGCATTGCGCCTGGAGTGGTGGTGGGGTACTACAAACAAGATTTTTCAACCCTTAATGTTGATGAAACAGTATACCGGGCATTTTCAAAAGTGGCGGGCGGATTAGACGAGCAGAGTTTGCGGGCTATGGCCGCGGGATTTTTAATTTCAAACGACGTATTATTTTCTAAGATCGGAAGTTTGTCAGAAGGCCAGAAAGGGCTGGTAATGTTGATGAAATTGACATTGCTAAAACCCGGCCTGCTGATTTTAGACGAACCCACCAACCACATCAACTTCAGGCATTTGCCTGTCATTGCCAAGGCCTTAGACGAGTATAAGGGGGCCATGGTATTGGTGAGCCACGTTCCTGAATTTGTGGCAAAAATCCGTATCGATGAAACGCTGGAGTTAAAAGCTTGACACGGCTTCTTTTATATAGTATAATTAAAGTATAGCTTATTTATCACAAATTTTGAAGCCAAAAGAGTGATTCAGCGAATCACTCTTTTTTCGCGCTTATGAAAAAAAATATGCAAAAAAATACGAAAATAAACGACAACAACCAGCCGCAAGAACCTGTCCTGAGCCACGATAAAGGGTTCGGCGATCTTGGCATTGATCAAAAAATTATGCAGGTTTTGGATGCCCTGCATTTTAAGGTGCCAACCCCTATCCAGCATAAGGCAATTCCCGCAGCCATTGAGGGCAAAGACATTATTGGCATTGCCCAAACAGGAACCGGAAAAACGCTGGCGTTTGGCTTGCCCATGATTCAGCTTTTAGCTCAAATGGCTGGCAAACAGGGAATTGTTATTTTGCCCACGCGCGAACTGGCGCTGCAGGTTGATGAAACGCTGCAAAAAATCGGACGCAGTTTTGGATTAAAAACCGCTGTGCTTATTGGGGGGACGGGAATGGGGTTGCAAGTAAGCCAGCTGCAGAGATGCCCCCACATTATTATTGGAACTCCCGGCAGGATTAATGACCATCTTGAACGCAGAACATTGCAATTTGGCAACATGGCAATTTTGGTGCTGGACGAAGCCGATCATATGTTTGATATGGGGTTTGCTCCGCAGATCCAAAAAATTATTGCATTACTGCCCAAAGAGCGCCAAACGATGCTGTTTTCGGCCACCATGCCATCAGCTATTTTAAAGATTGCCGCTGCCCATATGAGGCTTCCCGTACGCGTGGAAATTGCGCCTCAGGGAACTGCTGCCGAGCGCGTAGAGCATGAATTATTTTTTGTATCCCGAGAGCAGCGCTTGCCATTGTTGCAAAAATTATTGGCAGAATACAAAGGCAGTGTGCTGGTATTTTTGCGCACCAAACATAGCGCCCAAAAAATATGCAGGCAGCTGACAGCGGTGAATATTGGCGCGTCAGAAATCCATTCTAATAGATCGCTTAACCAGCGGCGCGCCGCATTGGATGGATTTAAGTCTGGGAGATACCGGGTGCTAGTGGCAACCGATATTGCTTCCCGCGGCATTGATGTAAAGGGAATTGAGCTGGTGATCAACTATGATTTGCCGGAAAGCGCCTCAGATTATGTCCATAGAATTGGCAGAACGGGGCGGGCCGGTTTGACCGGAAAAGCTATTTCTTTTGCCATGCATGACCAACGCCACAAGATTAAAGAAATTGAACGGTTGATCAGATATGTCATTCCGGTTTCGCAAATGCCGGGGTTTGTGCGGGTTCCAGCACAGCCCTCCCAGCCTTATTTGCAAAAATACCGCCACGGAAATTATCATCCGCACAAAAGTAAATTCCCCAGAAAATTTTCCAAAAGGTACTAGTACTTTTCTGTCAGTCTGAGACCACTAAAAAACCGATTTTCAATCGGTTTTTAATTTTTATGCTACAATAAATAATGTCCGATGTTGCGCATACTTAATCATAAAATAAATTTATGGCGTATATTTTTTTAGATGAAAGTGGAGATTTAGGCTTTAATTTTGATAAAAAGGGAACCTCTAAATTTTTTATTGTAACGTTTCTTTTTATTTCTGGAAGTAAAAAACCCTTCGAAAAAATTATTAAAAAAACTCATTCAGAATTAAAGAAAAAAATAAAAAAACGGATAGGTATTTTACATGCTGTTAATGAAAAACCTACTACTCGTCAAAGATTATTGAAGAGGCTATCTGAGAAAGATTGCACAATAATGACCATTTACCTTAATAAAAGCAAAGTATTTACAAAGCTACAAGATGAAAAACAGGTGCTCTATAATTATGTAACCAATATCTTGCTGGATAGAATTTATACAAAGAGGGCAGTTAGCAACGATAAGGAAATTGAACTGATTGCTTCAAGGCACGAAACGAACAAATTTCTTAATGAGAATTTTAAAGATTACCTTCATCGAAAAGTTCGCGATAATCATAAAGGAATTATGATGATATCCATTCGTACTCCGGCAGAAGAAAAAGTCTTACAAGCAGTCGATTTTATTAGTTGGGCGATATTTAGAAAGCATGAGAAACATGATGACAGATACTACAATATTATTAAGAATAAAATTGTTGAAGAAAATCCTTTATATCCATAAAAAAACAAAACCCCGTACGTTATTTGCGAGCAACCATCCGGAAGCCCACGTACGAGGATTTACTTGTTACGACTTTAGTGTAGTCTATTAGATATTCTTTGTCAATAGTTTAATATAAACAGGTTAAACCTGTTTTTTTTGTTTCTGCTCGTGGAGTTAGGCTTAGCCTAGCTCCACTGGGTGTTTGTAAAAGTGTGAGTAAGGTGTGGGTAAGCGTATTAATAACTGTGTTTATAAAAACGGTAAAAAGATTGTAAAAACAATTAACGCCCCCTTAAAACTGCTGTAAAGTTATCCACATACTCTACATATATTGACAAGTTTTTTTATAGTATAATGAAAGAATTTATATTCAAATGAAATAGATGCGTATCGGATAGACGATACGATTTGCATCGGGTAGGCAATGGTAATCATATCGGATAGACGATTATCATCGCCATAAAAAATTTTCAAATAAAAAAACGTGAAAATTAACGAAGAAAAAGCCGAAATATTTTTAGACCCTGAAGATTCTAAGAAAAAGCTGTGGGCGGCTTCAGCAGATTTAATTTCCCTGTCAGAGGCTGCCAAGTTTACGCCCTACAGCGCAGAGTACTTAAGCTATCTCGCCCGCAAAGGAAAAATTGAAGCGGTAAAACTTTCGCGCGATTGGATGACCACCAAAGAAATTGTGGTTGAGTATGTTAAAGAACAGGAAGATCGGCAAAAAAAATTATCTGAAAGATTCCAGCAAGCCGAACAGTTCCGCCACCACGCCCAAGCCGGTTTTATTGGCATGAAAATATTAGCGGTAGCCAGCGCGGCTATGATGACGGTTTCCAGCGTACTGTCTCCAACGGTTACCGAATATAAAAATCTGGCAGAAAAAGTTTCTGAACTACCAACAAAAGTTTCTGAAATTAAAATGCCGCAGATGCCAGAGATTCCCGAAATTACCCCCGCTGGCGTAAGCCAATCAACAGTAAATTACCTTACCACCATTAGCAACGCCGCAAACAACCATGCTGAAAATTTGGCGCGATCAGCAGGCAATAATCTAGCGAACTTAAGCATCTCTGTAAATAACAAAGCTGACAACTTAGCCAGGTCAGCGGGCAACGGCCTTGCCAATTTAAACCAATCAGTAAATGACGGCCTCATTAATTTAACCAAGCCGTTAACAGCTACGTTGCAAAGTTACAACGTGGGCAACATCAGCGGACGTTACAAAGTTGAAATTCCCGCGTCCGGCACCGCTAAAAAAAATCAACTGGCCGTAGTACCAGCAACGCCAACAGCTCCAGCCGTCAAAGATTCTGCTACCACTGCTGCCACGGCTCCCGTAGTAACTTCTAAAGCGCCAAGCGTTGATGATATTATTGCTCAAAAATTACAGCTCATGCTGGCCCAGGGCCTTCTCACCGGCCCCGCAGGGCCTATTGGCCCAACCGGTCCAGCCGGGCTTCAAGGCCCTCTGGGTCCGGCAGGCCCGCAAGGGCCGGCGGGGTCTGGCATTGTTAGCAATGGCGGCGGCAGAACGAGCGCCGTAGTTGGAACCACTTCTATTGTAACGTACATACCCGCCAATCCGCCGGTAAACAATGGAGGCTCATCAATAGCAGGTTTTACCACTCTATCAGCAGACACCTTCAACACCAAAGATGCTACGCTTAGCGGTTCATTAGCGGTTACAGGTACTTCCACGCTGGCAAGCATAACCGCTTCAGGCGCTGTAAACCTTACGGGAACTACCACCATTGCCGCGCTTACCACGACCACCTTAAACCCGGGCTTTACGGCCGGGTCCATTGTATTCCAAGGGGCTTCTAACTTGGCTCAAGACAACGCTAACTTCTTCTGGGATGATACCAACAATCGGCTAGGAATTGGCACGGCTAGCCCAGGCGCATTGCTGGACGTTCGCGGCGCGGCCATTTTCAACGAAGATGGCGCTGACGCGGATTTCCGCGTTGAAGGAGATACGGATGCCAACCTTTTGTTTATAGACGCTTCCACTGATCGCGTTGGCATTGGCACGGCCACGCCTTCAGCCCTATTCAGCGTTGGTAGTGGCAGCCCCTTCCAGGTTGATTCTTCCGGCAACATTGCTTCTTCCGGAACCACCGGCGTTACACTTTCCGGGGTTGGCGCCGACCTCACGTTCACAGGTACCGGCAACCATGATGTTTCGGCTTCGTCTGGAACACTGCGGGTTGGAGCCTCAACCATCATAGGCAATGTCCAAGCCGTAGATGATACTATAGACATTGGTACGGCAGGTGTCCGGTTTGATAAAATCTACGCCAATGAAGTCAATGCCTCCATATTGGTGGGCACCATTAGCGGCGGCAATGTTCAGGCAGAAACGTTAAGCATTAATTCTGACAACGCCACCGCTGATACCGAGGATGCCTTTTTAGCTTTTGAGCGCGGCACGGTTACCCCCAACGCCCTCTTGCAGTGGGATGCTACCAGCGACCTGTTTGACTTCAACTCCCGCCTAAGGCTGACTGGCACCATCCTTGGCGACCCATCAATTATCTTTAACTCTGCTACCGCCAGCGATACTGATTATTGGATTTCCCTGCAGGAAGACGGCGCCGGAGACGATGATGACACCTTTCAAATTGGCAAGGGTACAATACCGGGGACCAGCTCTTTTGTCACTATCAACAAAGACGGCAACGTCGGGATTGGCACCTCAACGCCGATGTCAGCAGCAGGATTTCGCAAGGGACTAGAAATTGCTGCAGAGCCGAATACGTTTACCCCATCACTAGTACTTCGAAGCACTGCCTCCACAAGTAATAATGCACAAATCATGTTTACGGGCCCCTCAGGAAATAACTGGGCAATTGGCACCGACGTAGCAAGCGGTTCTGGATCACGGGACTTCCATTTTTATGATCTGAACTCCTTAACGCTGAAGATGGTTGTACAGAGTAGTACTGGAAACGTCGGGATCGCTGACTCCTCTCCCGACGACCTCCTGAACATCCACTCCGCCTCCGCCGCCGCAGGGATGGCGATCACCAGCCTCGGCACCGACACCGACCCGTATATCAAGTTCGAGCTTGCAGATGGCACTCCCACCTTCACCATGGGCGTGGACGACTCGGACAGCGACAAATTCAAGATCAGCACGACGGCGCTGGGGACGAGTGATCGGTTGGTGATTGATTCGAGTGGAAATGTGGGCATCGGAGACACCTCCCCCGACGACCTCTTAAACATCCACTCCGCCACTGCCGCCGCAGGATTAGCGATCACGAGCCTCGGCACCGACACCGACCCGTATATCAAGTTTGAACTCGCGGACGGCACCCCCACCTTCACCATGGGCGTGGACGATAGCGATTCTGACATGTTCAAGATTAGCACCACCGCCTTAGGAACAAGCGACCGGTTGGTCATTGATTCGAGCGGGAATGTAGGCATTGGCGATACCTCACCCGACGACCTATTAAACATCCACTCCGCAAGCGCAGCCGCAGGCTTGGCGATCACGAGCCTCGGCACCGACACCGACCCCTATATCAAATTCGAACTTGCGGATGGTACATCCACTTTCATTATGGGGGTAGATGATTCAGATTCCGACAAGTTCAAAATCAGCACAACGGCGTTGGGGACGAGTGATAGGTTCGTGATTGATAGCAGTGGGAATGTGGGCGTCGGTAACACCGACCCGTATGCCCAATTCCATCTGGGTGCTCGCTACGCTGTAACGCCGACCAACATTACCAGTGCCAAGGCTGCCATCACCAACGGTGCTCTGTACATTGGCACGACGGCCCAAGGCTCAAACAACACCAACGTCGATCTGCTTGAGTTAGGACACATTAAGACGGGCGCTTTCGGCGGCGGTTCGGTCAACATCAACTTCCGGGGCTTCGACGCCGGCAACGGTACGAACAGAGGTGTGCTTGCGCAAATCAATGGCGGTCAGAAAAATGACGATTTGGTCGGTTCTGGGTTCCTTGCATTTGGCGTAGCTGCTGATGAAGCTACGACTCCTACCGAGGCGATGCGGATTGTCGAAACTGGATTGATCGGAATCCAAAATACCGATCCTTACGCAAGGCTTCATGTCGGAGCCAAGTACCCTTTTACTCCCACCGGAGCCACGAGTGGGAAAGCGGCGATCACTGGAGGAAGTTTGTTCATAGGTACGTCAGCTCAAGCGGACCACAACCTCAACATCGACCTTTTGGACTTGACCCAAACGCAGAATGGAACAGTCAATGGTGGATCGGTCAATATTAACTTCCGGGTCTATGATACCGGTAACAATAGCAACAAAGGTGTCTTAGCGCAGGTCGTTGGTGGGCGCAAAGATGGCATCTCAGCCGCTGGTTCGGGTTTCCTAGCATTCAAGACAGCGGCAGCTGCCGCAACAACATCAACCGAGAGGATGCGAATCGATGAAAACGGAAACGTCGGGATTGGTGACACTTCTCCCGATGACCTTCTAAATATCTCCTCCGCTGCTGCGGAAGCCGGCATTGCGATCACCTCCCTTGGCACCGACACCGACCCGTATATCAAGTTTGAACTCGCGGACGGCACCCCCACCTTCACCATGGGCGTGGACGATAGCGATTCTGACATGTTCAAGATTAGCACCACCGCCTTAGGAACAAGCGACCGGTTGGTCATTGATTCGAGCGGGAATGTAGGCATTGGGACGGCAAGCCCAACGGCATCCTTACACATTAAAGCAGGTACAGCCACCGCCAACACTGCTCCGCTTAAATTTAATTCAGGGACACTGCTTACCACTGCAGAAGCGGGAGCCGTAGAATTCTTAACCGACGCTTATTACGGAACCATCACCACGGGAGCCGCAAGAAAAACATTCGCATTTTTAGAAAGTCCAATCTTCACCGGCACCGTTACCATCCCAACTCCATTTACCCTTGGGGCTACTTCGGTAACTACTACCGGCACACAATTGAATTATCTCAATGCGGCAACTGGAACCACGGGAACCGCCAGCACTAATCTGGTATTTTCAACTTCGCCAACTATTACAACTCCTATATTTACCACAAATATTACAACTCCACTGGTGATTGGAGGCACGTCAACCACCGCTAACCTCACCTTGCAGACCACGACAGGCGTCGGCACGACAGGTGCGGATATGCACTTCCTTGTTGGGAACGCTGGGGCGACGGAGGCGATGACGATTTTAAATAACGGAAACGTCGGGATTGGCGATACAGATCCTGGTTCTCTCCTCCAGGTGGCAGGAAGAATTATTGGTGGTGCGAACACAGCGCCATCATCAAATAATACTACGACTCCATTGTACTTATTCACGAGTGCTAACGGAGGCATTCGTTTGCATCCTTCTGCTGCAACAAATAGCACTACTATTATAGACGTAAGCGATGCATCTACTCGATATGCCCAAATTCAATACGATGGCACTAATAGCATATTGAATATTTCAAGCCAACAATCAACAACAGGACAAATTAAATTATCAACTGGTTCTGGAACCGAAGCAGTAAGGATTGATGCTTCTCAAAGAGTTGGCATCGGCACCACCGCCCCACAATCATTGCTCGATGTTCAAGGACCAACAGGCACCGGAGCAGCAACTGCAGGTATCCTTACGTTAGCCACCAAAGAGCTTACTATTGTTGATGATGACCAATTAGGAAGAATTAATTTTAACGCCCCTCTTGAATCTGACGGCTCTGACGCTATCTTGGCGGGCGCAGCTATTTGGGCGGAAGCGGAAGCAACTTTTAGCTCCACCGTCAACAACACAGCTTTGGTATTTGGAACCGCAACCACATCAGCGGCAGTTGAAAGAATGAGGATAGATGCGAGCGGGAATGTGGGGATCGGCGACACTACGCCAAGTTATAAATTAGATGTTACTGGCGATGCTCACTTTACTGCTAATATGACGCTTGATGCTGGTCTTACGGTTGCTAGTACCGCCAGTATTGGAAGCACGGTGACTCCGTCAAATTCAACGTTATTTGTAAATGGAACACTGGCAATAGGATCAGACGCCCTAAATAACCGGTTTAGCACTACCACCAGCGGTACCGGCTCCACCCAGATGTTTATTGGAAATTCTACCATTGATGTAACTGCCCCTTCTGACGTTATTACCAAGGAAAATATTGTTTCTACCCAGTATGGGCTCAATGACTTAATGAAGCTTTCTGTAAAAGAATTTAATTATAAAAAAGAGTATGTAGATGAAGGCGAAATGCAAAAGCTGCACACGGGAATGATTGCTCAAGAAGTAGAGCAAATTTTCCCCGAAGCTACTATATATAGGTCAGACGGATTAAAGTCTATTGATTACTCAAAAATGGTGCCGTTGCTTATTAAGTCTATCCAAGACTTGCGGCTGGAGTTTACTGCTGCTTTGGGAGATTACCTTGCAGCAAACCCAAATGCGCTTACGGGTAGTTCGGGGTCATTGTCTGAAATGAAGAGCCTGACATTGAGCGAGGATTTGACAGTAAAAGGAAAAGCGACGTTTGAGGGCGATGTTGACACCCAGGGAACGCTGACCTTAAGCAAGCAGCAGGGAGGGCTGGCTACTATTGGGGCTGGGGCAAAAGAGGTAAGCATTAACTTTAGCAAGCCGTTTGCCGCAAAACCAATTGTTACGGTAACGCCGGAGGGGGAGTCGGTGGTGTTCAGCACGTCTGACGTAAGCGCCACGAGCTTTACCATTAAGCTGGCGGTTCCGGCAACGTCTAACATCACCTTTGCCTGGATAGCGCTGGCGGTACAAGATGCAACTTCTATTAGTACGGGAGGTACGGGCAGTGTTGGCGGAATTTCTGGGTCTTCGGGTGGTTCTGGCTCTTCTACAACAGAGCCTGCGGACTCTCCGGCGGCTGAAACTGATTCAACAGCAACAGAGACGCCTGCTGGTTCAGAAGCAGAAGAAACCTCTACTTCTGAAACTGAAACTGCGCCTTCTTCAGAAACTCCGGTTGCCGAAACTCCAGCCTCTGAACCTGCTTCTGAACCAGAACCAGCTCCAGAACCAGAGCCTGCTCCGGCTCCTGCACCAGAACCGACTCCCGAGCCAGCTCCAGAGCCAACACCGTAATAAATTTGAAATTTACAATGAATCTTAGTCGAATCTAGAATCTTGTATCTTGTAGCTTGAATAGAATACGGAATTATGAATAACGATGAAAATAAAATTAAAAAATTCACTGACCTTCATGCTTGGCAGGAGGGGCATAAATTAGTCTTGATGGTATATAAAAATACTGAAAAATTTCCTGATAAAGAGCGGTTTGGAATTACAGATCAAATGAGAAGGGCGGTAGTTTCACTAACTTCTAATATAGCAGAAGGATTTTCAAGAAGATCGTCAAAAGAAAAGAACAGATTTTACTGCATGGCCCAAGCATCCTTAGTAGAACTGCAAAACCAACTTATTATATCCCGCGATATTGGTTACTTACCAAATGATGATTTTAAAATTATTGCAGATCAGTCAATTGTAGCCAATAAACTTTTAAACGGGCTTTTAAAAGCCACAAAAGATAAAAAATTTGAGTTTTAAATTCTAGATTCCACATTCAATTCAAGCTTCTAAATACAAGATTCAAGATTCTTAAGTTTAAATTATGGTATAATATAAGTAAGTAATATTATTAACTTAATATATGTATGGATAAAAAAATTATCAAATGGGGCAGTTTGGGCGCTACGTTAGTTGTCTTAGCGGTTTTTTATGGAGTTTATCAATACTATATAACTAAGACACCAACCTATAACGAGCAAAATAACACCGCTACTACCCAAAATGAAAGCAATGAGGCGGATATAGGCAATAATGCTGGCGGCGGTACGACGAATCTTACATATACCCAAGCGGTAAAATTATATGTTGATAAAAGAATTCAATTCAATGACACCTGCGTGGCCTCTCCCAATTATGTGGTTTTCAAAAAAGGAACCACCATTATGCTGGATAACCGGTCAAATAAACAGAGGGTTATCTCATTAGATGGCGTGAAATATAATTTGAAACCGTATGGTTTTGTGCTGGTTACCTTAACCACTACTGCTAAGCTACCTCATACCATTATGATTGATTGCGGTACGGGCCAAAATAACGCCAGAATACTTTTGCAAAGCTAGTTTTAAATAGTTTTAAATAAAAAGGCAACGTCCGACGTTGCCGCATTTGGTGAAAAATGAGGACGTCCGACGTCCTCATTTTTTTGTAAGTAACACATTAAAGTGGGACGTGTGACTCCCAATTTTTTTTGTAAGTAATAGTAGGTGTAAGCGTCATATATCGTAGAACGAAACCTAATTTGAAATTTTCAATTTGAAATTTGAAATCAATTTGAAATTATTGAATTTGAAATGATTTAAACCCGGCGTCGTGTTTTCAAATTTAAATATTCAATCATTGAAATATTGAATTCAAATTTCAAATTTCAAATTGAAAATTCGCAAAGATATGGACAACAATACTAAAGCGCTCATTATTGGCGGTATCGTAGCGGTGCTCTTGGTGGGAGGATTGTGGGTATTATCAAATACGGAGCTGTTTAGCGGGACGGAAAATCCATCCCAGAATAATGGGACCATATTGCAAAATAATAAAGAGAAGGGCACGCTGGTGCTTTCTATTACCGATGCCGCCGTTGACATGGGCACCATAAGCGCCGTAAGCATGACCATAGATAAGGTCTACGTACATAGCAAAGCGCAAGGATGGGTTACGGTGTTAAAGGCTCCGCAAAGCTTCAGCCTGCTTACCTTAAAGTCAAGCGGACGGGCGGCATTGCTTGCAAAAATTGATATTGCCGCAGATACGTATGACCAGGCCTGGCTGCACATTAGCAATGTAACTATTACGGAAGCAGGGAAAGTGAAGGAAGCATTGTTGCCATCCAATGATTTTAAAATGGAAGGCTCAATTAAGGTTGAGAATAATACCAATTCCATTGCTAAGTTTGATATTCTTGCCGACCAATCTATTCATAAGACCAGCAAAGGGGAATTTGTGTTTGCTCCGGTCATAAAATTTGAAAGCAGGATTAATGCTACCATTAGTTTTGATTCAAACAATTTTGTGACGATATCGGACGGAAATTTAGTTTCCAGCACTACGGCGGGGATGAATGTTGACGGGCAGGTAAAAACAAATTTCCAGCTTGACCCTAAAAAAGAGCTTGAGATTAAAAACGGGGTAATTGAAATTAAGTAATACTAATACTTGAATTTGAAATTGTAAATTTCAAATTAAATCCGAAGCACGAAATCCGAAATCCGAAACAAATTCAAAATACCAAAATTAAAAATCAAAAAACACGTTTAGAATTTCCCGTCTTTAGAATTTAGATATTGTTTCGAATTTCGAGATTCGGATTTAGGGTTTAAAACAGAGGTTGGGCCTCTGTTTTTTACGTACAAATAGGACTAAGTTATACACAGCCCGCTTGACGGGTCTTTTGTGATATAATTGATAAACATGGTTCTGGGAATCCATATTTTGAAGTTGAAAAAAATACGTAAAAATACGCAGAAATTTTTTGGTATTTTTATATTGATATTCAGCATTTTTAATGTATTTTTAGCATTTCCCGCTAATAATGTCCTTGCCGTTACGGGAGCTCCTAAAATTTTATCCCAGCAGGGCAGATTGCTGAACTCAAGCGGGGACTTGCTGGGCGGGTCATCGGGAACAGATTACTGCTTTAAGTTTTCCATTTACGACGCTTCAAGCAGTGGCACCAAACTGTGGCCTTCCGGATCTCCGTCCAGCATGACTTTTAATGTCAAAAATGGAGTATTTAACGCCTTAGTTGGCGATACGTCGGCTGGGGGAGATGTGCTGGATTACAATTTCCAAGATAATGATACGGTATATCTTAATGTGGAAGTTGCAACCAAGTCAGGATCCACCTGCGGCACGTTTGAAACATTAACACCACGCCAGCGCGTGGCGTCTTCTGGGTATTCATTAAATGCCAATACGGTAGGCGGGTTTACTCCCGCGCAATCGGCAACCGGAAATCAAATACCTGTTCTTACCTCCGGCAATCTTATTTTGGGATCGGGCGGCGGACTTGTCATTACCGGAGGAGCCGGCAATCCGACTGCTACCAATGGCACCGTTTGGTACGATACCACGGCCAATAAATACAAAATTGTTGAAAATGGCACCGTAAAAACGCTTTGCAACACGACTGATGCGGGCTGTGGCGCGGGTGGCAGTGGCTCAACCCTTCAGGCCGCGTATGACGCTACCGGTGGCAATATCATCACAACTACGACCGCGAGGGATATAGACTTTGTGCTTGATAATACTGCCACTGATTCTAATTTTGATATTGATATTAACGCCGGCTCAACCTCTACAGTTTCAATTTCGCGGCTTGACGGGGCGGACACGGGATTTCCCGCCCAGCTTTTGCTTCTTGAAAATCTGGATACGACCGATGGGCCGGGGATGGGGCTCCTGATAACTTCGGTAGGAGCGCTTGATACCGCAATAGACCTTTCATCTGCTGCTATAGATACTGCCTTGAATGTAGGAGGCAATAACATCATCGGCGGAACCGCCGGAATAACTTTTACGGACTTTATCTTAAGCACTGACGGAAAGATAACTTTTGCATCCGATACGACGGGCGACCAGATGTTCATTACAGCTCCGTCGGTTAATTTTCAGGCGTTGGTGGTAGACGCAACCACGAATGATTCCACGCAAACGGAAGGAATGATTGATTTGAATGTTGACACGGCGACCAATACCGCGATCGGCGGTCTCGCGCTTGATTTTGCCGTTAAAGACGCGGGGGGAAATTTAACCGTCTACGGAAACAGAACGAATGTGACGGTGGACACGGACACTGGGCAATCACACACCGTTGCTGGAGAATATATTGGCATCACCGCAAACGACGCGAGCTCAACTACTTACGGTTTGCAAATTGTCGCTGAAGATGCGGGCGAGCAAGTTGCGACCGCTGGGCTTTTGATTGAAAACTTGCAGGCGACAGACATTGATTTGACGGATGCCGTGCTCGTTCGCGCGACGACGGCGGACTCCATCGTTGACGCTTTTGACGCGTCCGATACTGAAATCACCAACGCATTGAATGTCGGGGATAATATCGTAACGGGAGGAGACTGGACTGTCATCAACGCCACTGATATTGCCGAAGGCCTCACCTTTACTCTCGCCGGCGGAATAGGCTTTGACATCACCGGTACTGCCGGCCAGGATTTCAGGGTTACCAACACCGGCGGATCAATCGCGCTTAATGCATCGGAGGCAATCGCGAACGCAATTGCTATTAATGCCTCTAACGCCGCCGGCGGAATTGATATTGATTACGGCACCGGCGATATCGTTATTTTGGGGACCGGCGTCGGCGCCGACTTCACCCTAGATGCTGATTTAATTTCAATAGACGGAACAGGAACTTCCAACTTTACCATCACCGGAGCGGTAGATGAAGATTTTACTATTGCTCAAGTTGGTAGCGCGGATAATTCTCTTATTATTTCTTCAACAGGTACAACGGGAGACGCTCTCCAAATTAAAACCACCGCGGGAGGAATTGATATTACTTCAACGGGTGCGGCCGCCGGGGAAGATATTGATATTACGACTAATGCGTCCGTTAATATTTTTTCCTCTGAAGCGGCGGTGTCGGACGCGATTAAACTTACTGCCTCGGATGCGGCGGGACAAATTTTCATTGACGCGGGTACGACGGACAAAACTGCGGATGCGATACGATTTGATGTGGATATAAATTCGGCAAGCGTTGACGGACTGTTTATGGATTTGGATGTCGGCACGGCGCTCTCATCGGGCGAAATAGGAAATGGCTTAAATATTGATGTGGCGGGCCTTGCCGGAGATAATGCGGCATCCGCGATAAATGCGATTTCGCTCACGGGAGATGTAACATCCGCAGGAACCGTAACCGCGATTGAACTAAACGGCTCGTTTGACGACAGCATTGATTTATCGGGCGCTTCTACCACGATTGATATTCGTCTTGACGACGGACTTACTATTTCTCAAACATCAGACGATGATTTGGATATTGTTGAAGGAAGCCAAACGCTTAATGTTGATTTTGCTGAAACGACTGCCAGCACCATCACGTTTGGAACAGCATCTAATTTAGAATTTGAATCAACAGCAAATTCGGCCGCCTCGTTAAAACTTGAGTCAACTTTGGGCGGCATAGACATCTTTGCATCGGGAGCCGGAGCGGGAGAGGATATTGATATTATGGCAACGGGGTCTTCTATAAATATTCAATCATCCGAAGCGATTTCTGACGCGATATTGATTGAAGCGACCGGCGCGGGCGGCTCAATGAGATTAACTGCGGGAACGGGAGAGCCATCGGCGCTCACTGACGGAAGCGATATTGAATTTTTGACGACTGATGATATTCTTTTTACTCCCGCTGACGATGTATCTACTCGGCTTGCCGCGGGCGATAAGCAATTTTTAATTGATGCGCTGACTAATGCAAATACTTCTACTGGCGGAGTTATTGATTTAAATGTAAGCTCAATAACCACCGGTAATATCGGACTCAATATTGATTACACTTCGGCGGACGGCGTGGCGAATGACGCGGATATGTTTGGTGCCAAATTTAATATCACGCAAAGCGATATTAGCGGGGATTTGTTCGGACTTGTGATTTCAAATCTTGCGACTAGCGCGGCTGTCGGCGCCGACGCCGTTGAATGTTTACTCTGTCTGGACAATGTTGAAAATACTGCCAATGTTTTAAGTGACGCGATACGGATAACAAACTCCGGCGGAACGGATAACGCCATTACCACCGGTCTTGATTTTGATACGGTAAATATCGTAACAGATATAGAATTGCAAAATGGCGAGACGATAGATAATAATACCAACGGCACCATTCTTTTCACTGCGCCCACAACGCAAACATCCGGCATAATGCTCGTTGGCGATGGCTCGGGCGATTATCTGTCATTTTCCGAAGAATCCGGAGATCCTACTGGTTGCGCAGCGGGAGAATTTAGAATTTGGGCGACAACTACGGGGAACATTTTACGAAAATGCGAGAACGGAGCGGTCTCAAATCTTGACGCGGCCGGATCGTGGAGTGAAATTACTGCGCCGTCCGGGAATCTTACTCTTGACCACAAAGAAAACATTACCACTTTTACGTGGGATAATTTTGACGGAATCGCAAACGCCCTTGATTATTTCAAACTCGCTTCAACAAATGATGCGGATACGGACGGTGCCACACAGAGAATCATGGTCATTACCAATAATGACGCGGCCGGCGCGGGAGTCGGAACGACCGAAACGCTTCTTGCCCTTACCAATGCTGACGCAAACGAAGCGATTACCAACGGCATTCTTTTTGACGCAACCGGAGCGGGAGGGGCTACCAACGCATTGCAGATAGCAAATTCAGGAGGGGGTACCATTACGACTGGCATTAATTTTGCTTCCGGCACCATTACCACGGGCATTGATCTCTCGGGGGCGGCTTCTACAACCGATATCATTTTGGATGATGGACTGACGATTGCCCAGACTTCAGACAATGATTTGGATATTGTTGAAGGAAGCCAAACGCTCAATATTGATTTCGCCGAAACAACAGCAAGCACCATCACGTTTGGAACAGTATCTAATTTAGAGTTTGAATCAACGGCAAATTCGGCCGCCTCGTTAAAACTTGAGTCAACTTTGGGCGGCATAGACATCTTTGCATCGGGAGCCGGAGCGGGAGAAGACATTGATATTGTAGCTACGGGGTCAAGCGTGAACATTACTTCAACTGAAGGAGTTGCAGACGGGCTCGTATTCACTTCAACGAATGGCGGCATTGACATAACAACTACGGGAGCCGCCGCCGGAGAAGATATTGATGTAACCTCAAGCGCATCCTTGAATCTCGTCGGCCAGGAAGCGGTAACCGACGCGGTCTTGATTGACGCCTCCAACGCTTCCGGCGGAATAACCATGAGTTTTGCCGCCGGCGGGCTGACAATGGCAAACGATGCGGCCAGCTCAGGCACGCCCACAGGACTTGTATTCACTGGCGCGCTGCACACGGCTTTAGCCAATGCCGAAGCGACGGATGTAAATTTTAATTTGGGACGCACGGTGCAGTTTACCGGAACAGCTACGCTACCAACACAAAGAGCATTCAGAATTCAAAATCCGACTTATTCTTCAGACACAGCCACCAAAACAATCAACAATGCGATAACATTGTCTATTGGAGGGCCGCCCATTCAAGGAACAAATGTTACCTTAGGCAGCACCTATGGATTAAAAATAGACACCGCCGCCGTTAGCACCGCCACCAATGCCTATGGCTTGTATGTTGAAGTCCCAACTGGGGCGACCAACAATTGGTCTGCCTGGCTGACCGGCTCAATGGGCGGTCGGCAGGGGACTTGCGTAAGGACTGATACGGGGAACCTAACAGTAAACTGGTCAACTGTTACCGGCGGTGCCGGAAATAATTGCAATTCTTCAAGCTCAAACCTCGGCGTAAATAATTTAACTTATTACGTTGAACAAAATGCCGCCGCGACCGCAACGGTTTTTACCGTTAACATTGATACTATACCCAATATAGACGGAACTATAGCGTTTGTAGTCACAAGAGCTCTTACGTGCGGTGCTGTAAGCAACAGATCAGTTGTTATCCAAGTTCAGGGGACTACGGTGATGACCAACACTTGTTCGGCAACTGTAACTGATACGGAGTTGAGCGGCGTTGTCATTAGGGGCAATGGCACGTGGCGCCATATCGGTTATTTTCCGGGTTCCACAAATGACTTGGAAGCGTCAGACTTGGCCGAGTGGATTTCTTATACTGGCCAAAAACCTGTAGCAGGAGAATTATTATCGGCGGCAAATGCATCTCAGACGGTAGAAAAATCAAATGGTGCCTATCAAAGAGGGCTTTTAAGCTTTGTTTCCACCAAGCCGCATACTACTATGGGCAAGCAAACGGAAAATTCCGTGCCAATAGTCTTAGCGGGAAGAGCGCCGGTGATTGTAACGACCAGAAACGGCAATATAAAAAACGGAGATCCCATTACTTCATCTTCAATGCCCGGAGTTGGGATGCGCGCGTGGAAAGCCGGCATTACGGTGGGGAAAGCCCTTGAAAATACGGATGATTGGAACGACGCAAATTGTCCGGCGGTTTCTTCTTATGAAAACATTTCATGGCCGGAAGATGACGGGACAAATCCCGCGCGCCCGTGCTTTAATGTCAATGGCGTGTATATCGGAAAAATTATGATGATGATGGAATACGGGTACACAGAGGGCGATGCGGAAGGATTTGTTGACGCAGCGATTAACAACGCGCCCGAGGGAATGGAAGCGGCGCAGGCGATACTTACCGCGCTTTCAAGTAATAAGCAAACTGATGTAGAGGAAAAAGACCTTTCTCAAATATATACTGACAGAATCATTGCCGGCCTTGAAGTTATTGCTCCCGAAATCACAACTAAAAAATTGAGTGTTGACGAAATTATTGCTGGGAAAGTTAACGCCAAGCAAATTTTAGGGCTTGAGATATTTACCGATAAAATTTCCGTTTTGGACGCGGCGGTTGCCGCGCTTGAGTCGTCGCAGGAAAGCGCATCAGAGGATATTTCAGAAAGCATTGCAGAAAATTCAATAAGCGTCCAAAATCTTATCGCGGCAGTTTCTGGCATACAGCCGCAGATTGATGCGAACGGGGAGACGATCGCGAATTTGCAAATTACATTTGATAAATTAAACGAGAACTTCACCGTGCTTTCAGCCGCGGTTTCCGGCATACAGCCGCAGGTTGATGCAAACGGGCAGACACTTGCGAATTTGCAAGCTACCTTTGACGAATTAAGCAAGAACTTCACGGTCTTCTCAAATTATTTTGCTTTTGATGTTGCCGATGTTTTGCAGATAACCAAGGGGCTTAAAGTAAATGCGCTTGCAACTTTTTCGGGGGGATTGCAAGTTGATTCCATTGATTCTATTTCCGGCATGTTGTCATTTGTTTCCGATGTTTCTTTCTTTGGCACGCCGTACTTTAATACCGATACCGCTGGATTTGCGGTTATACATTCCGGTGATCGTTTTGTAGATATAGTATTTGAAAAAGAATACCTAGAAAAACCGATAGTTAACGCAACTATTTCTCTTGAATCAGATAATCAGTTGGCAGATGAATTGGTATTTACCAGCGATATCAGGTTTATTGTCACCAAGAAAAGCGTTAAAGGATTTACCATTGTTTTAAATAAACCAGCTCCTGCTGATATTATATTTAGCTGGACTGCGTTTGCCGTAAAAAATCCAAGAACATTCTTTTCATTAAAACCGGAAGTTGTGGCGCCTGCAGCTTCAGAACCGGCGCCTAGTTTGGCGCCTGCATCGGAGCCTGTTGTTGAACCTGCTATTGAACCTGTCTTAGAGCCTGCTTCTGAACCACAGCCTGCTTCGGATTCAGAGCCAGCGCCAGAATCTGTTCCGGAATCTGAATCTACTTTGACTCCAGCTTCTGAACCAGTTCCTGAACCTTCACCAGAACCAGCTCCGGCTGAATCTGACCCACCTGCAACCACAGAGCCGGTTACAGAGCCAGCTCCAGAACCTGCCCTCGAACCAGTGCCAGAATCAATTTCTGAACCAACTCCGGAGTCAGCCCCCGAGCCTGCCCCAGCCCCCGAACCAACTCCTTCTCCTGAACCAGCCCAGTGAAATACTTTAAATTTTTTAATATAGATTCATGTACTATACATATGTAATGCGCAGTTCGAAAGATAATAAATTATACATTGGTTATACGAAAAATTTAAAGTTGAGATTTGAGCAACATAGCAAAGGTTTGGTAGACTCAACAAAGTACAGAAAACCATTTGTCGTAATTTATTATGAGGCATGTCAATATCAGAAGGATGCTTTAAGAAGGGAAAAATTTCTTAAAACATACCGTGGTACCCAGTTTTTACATAAGAGACTCAAATCTCATTTCACGGGGGCAAGCACATAACGTTTGTTGTTTATAAAAAATATGATAAAATTTATCCGGTTAGTAAAATAATTTTAAATTAGAATCTAGAATCTCGTATCTTGAATCTGGAATAGAATAAAGGAATGCTGAATTCAAAAAACTTCATATTCCAAATTCAAAATTCAATTCAAGCTACCAGATACTAAATTCAAGATTCATCGTTTATGGTTCAAAAAGAAACAATTTTAGCCCCAATCCAAAAAGTAACTCATAATAAAATGGCAATCATTTTGCTTTCAGCCGGATGCATTGCCGCAATGACGATCGCAGGCTATTTTTATTGGCAGCTTGCCGAATTAAGGAAGAATCTGCAGAATGTTGAACAGCAAGAATTGCAGGAAGTGATCGCTAAAGTTTCCAAGTTAATTGTCTTGCCGGAAGGAGAAACCCCCACAATGGCTACGGTTACCGACCCCGCTCTTTTAAAAGACCAGCCGTTTTTTGCCAAAGCCCAGAAAGGAGACAAGGTATTAATTTATACTAATGCCAAGAAAGCAATCCTGTATAATCCGTCTACTAATAAAATTGTAGAAGTTGCTCCGCTTAATATTGGTAATAACCAACCAGCTGCAGAAAAAACAACTACGCCAGAAACGAAGTAAGCAAAGAGCATTAGACGTGAATCTTGAAACCCCTTATTAAAAAGCAAGTTTCAGGTCTTTTTCCTAAATTCCAGCTGCAAATGTGCAATAATTCTAAAACGTAGCTTGCTACGTTTTAGAATTCTATCACATTTTCGCTCTGGAATTTAGAAAAAATCCCAAGAAAGGGTTTCAAGGTTCACGTCATTAGATGTTAAAGCGATGCTTAAACGCCAAGGAACACGAAGATCAACACAAAAAAACACAAAAATATTAGTGTTAGTTAGTTTTGTATTAGTGTTAGCATTGGCGTCTTTTGGCGTATGGCCTGTTAAGGCCGAAGATTATTCCAGCAGCAGTTTTATTGTGCGCGATCCGGTTATCAATATCGCGGCCACGCAAGCCAGTTCTTCATCTTTTCAATTTTATTCAAGCGCCGGACAGCTGGCTCCCGGTGAGAGCTCAAGCGCTAACTTTAGCTACAAAGCTGGTTTTCTTTATTTTGCTACTGCCACTACTCCCGTGATAAGCGCTACAGCTGGAAATGGGCAAGTAAGCTTTACGTGGACTGCTTCCACGGGGACATTTGGGAATGTTACCAATTACCAGCTAGGAACCGCTACCTCTTCTGGAGGGTCTTTTACGTATGAGTCAGTGGGAAACGTCGTTTCTTATACCAAAACGGGGCTTACAAACGGCACCACCTATTATTTTAAGGTTAAGGCGGAAGCAGGGGGGCGTACGGTTGCCGAATCAGCTGAAGTTTCATCAACTCCTGTTGCGCCGGCAGATACTGGCGGGGGAGGCGGAGGGGGCGGCGGATATAGTTCTCCGACCACCCAGACCATTGTTAATTTTTATGGCAGGGCATACCCCAGAAGCGTCATCACGCTCCTTAAAGATGCCCAAGTTGCAGCTACCACCGTTGCCGGATCAGATGCCAACTTTCAAATAAGCCTTTCTAACCTTTCTGCGGGAAACTATATTTTTAGCATTTATTCAGAAGACAGCAAGGGCAATAGGTCTTCTTTGCTGACTTTCCCTATTAGTGTTACGGCGGGAGCCACGACCAATGTGAGCGGCATATTTATTGCGCCTACTATTGCCGTTGATAAGAGCCAAGTAAAACGGGGAGATAATATAGCTATTTTTGGCCAAAGCGTCTCTGAAGCTGAAATCACTATTTCGGTTAACTCTGACGAGGAATTCTTTGTAAAAACAAAAGCGGATAAAAACGGAGTCTACTTGAATAATTTTGATACCTCGGTGCTGGAAATGGGAAGCCACCTTGCCAAATCAAAGGCCGCGCTTGCCGAAAGCATCAGCGCCTACGGCAAGACCGTGGGATTCTTGGTAGGAACTAAAACAGTGTTAAGTGAACCTAGCAAATGCGGGAAGGCTGATTTAAACTGCGACGGCCGGGTCAATCTGGTGGATTTTTCCATCGCCGCATTTTGGTATAAAAGATCATTAAGTGAAAGTTTCAAGATAATTGAGCAAGAACGCTTAAACGCAGACGGCAAGGTTAATTTAACCGACTTTTCAATCATGGCGTACTACTGGACCGGATAAATTAATTTTCAATTTTCAATTTTCAATCAATTTTCAATGACACAATTTACAAAGAAAAATTTATCTTTTTTCCTTCTGGTTGCTGGTTGCTGGTTGCTGGTTGCTACCCCTGCTCAAGCAGCCGAGGTTTTTTTTGGCGCTAACAGTAAAGAAGTGCAAGTAGACACCAAATTTGAAGTGGGGGTTTTTCTCAATGCCCAGGATCAATCGGTTAACGCCGTGGAAGCCCAGATTATTTTTCCCGCAGATTCCTTTGTATTTGAAGGCTTTCTTAGCGGGAACTCTGTTATTACCCTGTGGATTCAGCAGCCAAAATTAATTTCACCGGGAGTTATTTCATTTTCCGGTATTATGCCAGGAGGGTTCATGAGCCAGAAAGGATATCTGTTTTCCCTGATATTTAGAGCTGTTGAAACTGGCAATGCAACCATTGCTGCTGACCAAGAGAAGGTGCTTTTAGATGATGGAGAAGGTTCTGAAACCAGCATTTCCAAAGCTCCTTTGGCAATTAATATTGTAGAAAAAAGTTCTTCCCCTTTATTTACTCCGCTTTATGATCCGGTGTTGCCGGAAGCATTTGAACCCCAAATCAGCAAAGATCCAAATGTATATGAAGAAAAATATTTTTTGACATTTGCCACTCAAGACAAAGACTCCGGAGTAGATTATTATGAGGTAATGGAGAGCGGCCAGTTCGGTTCATTTGCAAGCTTGTTGAAAAAGAGGCAATGGGTTCGGGCAGAAAGCCCTTATCTTTTGCAAGATCAATCATTAAAGAGCGTAATATCGGTGAAAGCCGTTGATAGAGCAGGGAATGAAAGGCTGGCAACTGTTAATGCGTCCAATGGCTTTCCATGGTATGAGAATTATATTATTTGGATTATAATATTAATAATAATCGGGTCTTTGATGGTGATTTTTAAAAAGTTTCTATGGAAAAAGAAATAATTTATCGCAAAACGGACGCGAAACATAACGCAAAACGGACGCGAAATTTTTGCGTCTTTTTAGCGTTTTTGTTTTGCGTTAGTTTGGCGATGCCTGCCGCAGCAGAAGCGGCGAATTTATACTTTTCTCCGGTTTCAGGAAACTATGCCCAAGGAGAAAATTTTACGGTGAGTATCTTAGTAAATGCGGAAAAGCCGGTGAATGCGGTAAGCGGAACCATATCTTTTAACACCAAATATTTAGAAGTGCTTTCACTAAGTTATGCCAGCAGTATCATTAACCTTTGGGTGGTAAATCCCACCTTTTCTAACAAAGGAAGCACGGGAAATGTGAATTTTGAGGGAGTCATTTTTAACCCCGGCTATACGGGGTTTCAAGGAAGAGTCATTGACGTTGTATTCCGCGCAAAGAGTATTGGGTCTACCAACTTGGTCTATAGCAATTCTGCGATACTAGCGAACGATGGAGAAGGCACGAATGTGGCTTCATCAAGCGGATCAGCTACGTTTAACATTATTAAGTCGCAAGCGCCGCCGCAGGAAGTTTTGGAAAAAATAAAAAAAATTGAGGAAGATATAAAGACGATTACTGAAAAGCCTGCTCCCAAACCGGTGGTAATCGTGCAAACGTCAGAAGCGCCCCCTATATTAAAATTTTGGAATAGCCTGCCAGCCTGGCTAAGGGGAAGTGTTATTGCGGCGGTAAGCATACTTACCTTGATTTTCTTATTTATTATCGGCAGCTTGCTCTTAATTGTCATGGTATGGCTTTGGGGCCACGTATGGCGCAGAAGGCAAATTTGGGCGTATAACGTCAAGCGTTTTTTCCTTACGCTTCTGCTCTTGCTTGGGTTGGCCAGGCGGGAGCTAAAGGGAGATATCCTTTACGGCGTCCATGAATTTAAAGAAGAGTTTAGCCATGCGGGCGATATTCCATCATTCAGGATGGTTTTGATTAATTATTGTTTGTTGATTGGAAGAGTAACAAAACGATTCTTCACCAAGAACGAAGGCTAGCCTTGAATTTGAAATTCGAAATTTGAAATTTGAATTCAATATTTTAATATTTAAATGTTCCAATTTGAAAACACGACGTCCGGTTTAAATCATTTCAAATTTGATAATTTCAAATTGACTTCAAATTGTAAATTGTAAATTTCAAATTTTTTCATGTTGACCAAAACTGATTTCATGAATTACTTGGAATGCCCTATGTATCTGTGGCTTTCCAAACATCGGCCCGAGTTGCTCCCAAAAGATACGCCTGAAAAAGAGCGTATTTTTGCAATGGGCCGGCAGGTGGATGAACTTGCTAAAAAGTTATTTTCAGCCGGCATTGAAGCGCAAGGATATAACGAACAAGGCTGGGAAAATACCAAAAAAGCAATAGCGGGGGGAGCTGAAATTATATTCCAGCCGACAGCGGTTTCAGGAAACATTGGGTGCCGGGCCGATATTCTGGTTAAAAATAAAAAAGATAATACCTGGGATATTCACGAGGTAAAAATGGCCACCAAGGTAAAGAAAGAATATATTTTTGATGTCGGTTTCCAGCGCATCTGTTTTGAAAATGCTGGCATAACCATTTCAAGCACCCATCTTGTTCATATTAATAGTGATTATGTTCGGAAAGGTGAAATTAACCCCCGTGAATTATTTGCCATCAGCGATATTACTGATGAGGTAAATAGAAAACTGCCTGAAATCCAAGATGAAATTGAAAGAGCGCTAGTGGTAGCAGATTGGAAAGAAGATCATTATGCAAACCTTGTTAACGGATGCCATAACGCAAAAAACTGCGAATATATAGAATATTTCTGCAAAGAGAATCCAAAAGTATATTCATTTTCCAGTGTCCTTTTGCCCCAAACGCTGCTAGCGTTATTGGATAGAAATATTTTGGATTATCGTAACGTGCCAGCTGACATATTACAGGCTGTTGGGTACGAACTAGAACAAGAATTCACCGAAATAAATGCGCTGGCTATTAAAAAAGAGTTTGAAAAATTGCAGTATCCGTTATATTTCTTTGATTACGAAACGTACAATTCTCCAATACCCCCCTTTGACGGAGTAAAGCCCTACCAGCAGATTCCGTTCCAGTATTCGCTGATGATACAAGATAACCCAACAGCTTCCGTACGCCATACTGATTTTTTGATGAAGAAATTTGAAAATCCGATGCGCGACCTTCTTTCAAAACTTGAGAAAGACATTGGGCCGACGGGAAGCATTATTGTATGGTTTGCGCTGTTTGAATCCAAGCGCAACGAGGAAATGGCGGAACAAGAACCCGAATTCATAGATTTTTTGAAATCAGTAAATGAACGGATGTTTGACCTTATGCTGATATTCAAATTTAAAAATAAAATGTACATTAAAAGCGAGTTTAAAAAGTTAGCTTCGTTAAAAATAGTGCTTCCTGTTCTATGTCCTGAACTTTCCTACAGTTCTTTAGCGATTCAAGAAGGGGGAACTGCTTCTGCCAGCTGGCCGATTCTTACCAATGGCGTACTTACTCCGCATGAGAAAATAAAATTGGAAAACGACATGCTTGAATATTGCAAACGGGACACCCAGGCTATGGTAAGCATTTTGCATCGCGTTTATAAAGATATAGAATAACCTGGATAATTAATTATTTCTTAAGGTGAAGAATGATATTATATCAAAGATAATCGTAAATTATTAAGAACTAAAAATATGGGACAAAAAATTACTACTCATTTATGGTTTGATAAAGAAGCTAAAGAAGCGGCTGATTTTTATGTATCTGTTTTCGGAGGCGATTCAAAAATCATAAGCTCAACAGTGCTTGAGAATACTCCCTCTGGTTCAGTAGATGTGGTCAACTTCCAGCTTTTGGATCACGAATTTACGGCTATCAGCGCCGGGCCGCTTTTTAAATTTAACCCATCAATATCATTTAGCGTCTCATGTAAAACAAATGAAGAAGTGGATGTATTATGGGGAAAGTTGGCAGAAGGAGGAAAAGTTCTTATGGAGCTCGATAAATATCCGTTTAGTGAACGATATGGCTGGCTGCAAGATAAGTACGGCCTTTCCTGGCAAATCATATCAATGGGAGGAGCAAAAGTTAAGCAGCAAATAACTTCGGTCATTATGTTTACCCAAGACAAGTGCGGCAAGGCGGAAGAAGCCATTAACTTTTACGCCTCCGTGTTTAAGAATGCGAAAGTCGGCGATATATTCCGATATCCCAAAGGCCAAGAGCCGGAAAAAGAAGGCACTATAGCTCATGCCTTTTTCACGCTGGAGGGCCAGGGTTTTGCGGCCATGGAAAGTGCTAGGGAACACAACTTTATTTTCAACGAAGCCATTTCCTTTATGGTGCATTGCGAAGACCAAAAAGAAATTGATTACTATTGGGAAAAGCTTTCGGCGGTCCCCGAATCAGAACAGTGCGGCTGGCTCAAAGACAAGTATGGGGTTTCCTGGCAAATTGTGCCTGCGGCTATGGAAGAAATGATGGCAAAAGGCACCAAAGAGCAAATGGCGCGGGTAACCGAAGCGTTTTTGAAAATGAAAAAGTTTGACATTGCCAAACTCCAAGAAGCTTATAGAGGAAAATAAAAAAATTTTACTACTAGATGAATGAAAACTAGAAAATTAGCGATTTTTGATATTGACGGGACGATTTTCAGATCTAGTTTGCTTATAGAGGTTACCGAAGCCCTTATCCAAGAGGGCATTTTTCCTGTTTCAGCGCGCAAGGTATATGCCACGTCTTATGCAAACTGGCTGAACCGCAAAGATTCGTACGGAAAATATATTATGGATGTAGTGGGTGCCTTTGAAAAACATATCAAAGGAGTTTCGCAGGCTGACTTTGCCCGTGTTGCCAAGCGCGTGGTTGATTTCCACAAAAGCCGGGTGTATCGCTATACGCGAGACCTTGTCGGTGATTTAAAAAAGAAAAATTACTATATTCTGGCCATTTCGCATTCGCCGCGGGAACTTGTCTATCAATTCTGCAAAACGATGGGCTTTACCAAAGTATACGGCCGCATCTATGAAGTTGATGATTCTGGACATTTTACCGGTAAAACTTCTTATGAAGATATAATCAATAATAAAGCAAACATTTTACGCCGGTTTATTGAAAAAGAAAACTTAAACCTTTCGAAGTCCTTTGGGGTAGGGGATTCAGAAAGTGACATTAACTTCCTCACGTTTGTTGAAAATCCAATTTGCTTTAATCCAAATTCAAAACTTTATTCTCATGCCAAAAAACACGGCTGGAAAGTGGTAGTGGAAAGGAAAGACGTAATTTACTTCCTCTAAAAATCCGCCTAATGGCGGATTTTTTTACCCTTGAAAATATCTCTTTTTAGGAATAAAATAAGTCAATATGACAATTAATACAATAGAAAAAATTAATCTATTTAGTTCTAAGGCGGAGAATAAAATAAAAGCAAACATTATTCTGGGAGATTGTTTAGATGTATTAAAAAATATACCTGATAACTCAGTTGATTTAATTGTAACTTCACCACCCTATGCTGATCAAAGAAAAAGTACATATGGAGGAATTAGTCCAGACAAATATGTAGAATGGTTTTTACCTATTTCAAAAGAATTACTGCGCGTATTAAGTAAAAAGGGAACGTTTATTTTAAACATAAAAGAAAAGGTAGTTAATGGAGAAAGACATATTTATGTTATGGAATTAATAACTGCTATGAGGAAACAGGGTTGGCTTTGGACAGAAGAATTTATTTGGCACAAAAAAAATTGTTTCCCAGGAAAGTGGCCTAATCGTTTTCGTGATTCTTGGGAACGACTTTTGCAATTCAATAAACAAAAAGATTTTAATATGTATCAGGATGAGGTAAGAGTGCCCATGGGTGATTGGGCTAAGGTTCGCTTAAAAAACCTTAGTGAAACTGATAAAAAAAGAGACAATTCAAAAGTAGGGAGTGGTTTTGGAAAAAATGTGTCTAATTGGTTAGGGCGTGAGTTAGCTTATCCAACCAATGTACTTATGATGGCAACTGAAAGTTCTAATAAAAATCATAGTGCAGTTTTTCCCAAAGAATTACCAATATGGTTTACAAAACTTTTTACTAAGAGTGGAGATACTGTTTTAGATCCATTTTTAGGTTCCGGGACAACTTCAATTGCAGCATTTCAACTTGATCGTAACTCTATTGGCATTGAAATACAGGAAGAATATTATAAATTAGCTATTGAGAATATTAATCGTGAAATAGGTTAGTAAAAATATGAAAGGAATAGATTACAAAAAATTGAACACCTTCATAGCTTCTGATGTTATAAAACCTTTTTATGAAATTAGGTTAGCCCGTCTTGGATTTGCTAAGATATCTAATATTGCAAAACGAAAGAACCCCTATTTATTTAAAGCAAAAAATATTGAGACAGCGGGTGATTTAGCAAAAAGCATTCTCGATGCTTTTTTATCTTCACAAGAAGAAACAATCTTTGGTGATCTTATGGAAAATCTTGCAATTCATATTTGTAAACAAGTTTTTAATGGTAAAAAGGCTGAGGAGGGGAAGTATAAAAGTGTTGATTTAATATTTAACAGAGATAAAAAACTTTACATTGTTGGCATTAAATCTGGGCCGAATTGGGGCAATTCTGACCAGATTAATATAATGAGAAAGAATCTAAAAAGTGCGAAAAGAATTATTCGTGCAGGATTAAACAAAGCTAATATTATTTCAGTGAATGGTTGTATTTATGGTAAAGACAATAAACCCCATAAGGTAAGTAAAAATCCGGATCTAAGTTACTATAAAATATGCGGTCAGGCATTTTGGGAATTAATTTCTGGGGATAATCAGCTATACAAAAAAATAATTCAGCCACTTGATCAAGAGGCTAAGAAAAGGGATGATGTTTTTAAAAAATTATACATAAAAAAGATAAATGAAATGACAAAGGACATTGTGAATCTTTTTTATACTGAAGATAACTTAGATTGGGATAAAATTATAGACTATGTTTCCAAAAAGTAATTATGGAAAAGATTGAAAAGATAATAATAAAAAAAGGCGACAATAAGACTATTAGTGATAATTTCATAATGGGTTTAAAACCATATACTGTTTTAGTTGGAGAAAATAACTCTGGAAAAACAAATTTCGTAAACGCTTTTTATGAACAAGAAAAGAAAAAATATAATATTATATTTTTCCGGGCAACTAATATTGAACTTGAAAAAGCAGAGGAGGCAAATACTAGTAAAAAGACATCTCCTTTTTATGAACTTCTAGCTGAAATACTTAAAAAAGAAAATTTAAATCTAGCTGAGAATATAGTAAAACCAATAAATTCTAAATTATCTGCTATTACAGAAAAAATCAACGAGGGTATTGATTTTATTAAAAATAAAAAAATTATTTTGAAAATGGTTGAAACACTAACAGAAGAGGCTGTTATTAAAAATTTAATTCCACTTAAAATTTTAGATAAACATTGGAGAAATGAGAAAGAAGTAGATCCTGATCAAATCGGACAAGGCACTCAAAGAATGATAATTTTTTCTCTGCTAAAATATTATTCAGAACAAAATGAAGGTAACGAGAAGCTTAATTTTTTTATTATTGAAGAACCAGAAGTTTATTTGCACCCCAAATACAAGAAAGAGTTCAATCAAATTCTATACAAGATATCGGAGAAAGAAAATAACCAGGTTTTAATTGCTACTCATGATCCATATTTTATAGAAATGAATGCCAATGATGAAAGTAAGAAGGCTATACAAGCTCTTCAGAGAAATGAAAATACAGGGTTTACAGAGGGTAAGAAAATCACTAAACAAATCTTACAAGAGGTTTCTCATGGGGAAATTAATTATAGAGTTTTTGAGGTTTGCACAGATTCTTTCCATAACGAATTATACGGGCACCTACAGGAAATAACACAAAAATATTATGAAAAAGATATAGAAGAATTTTTTGGCAAAAATGGTTTAATAAAAGATATGAAATGGACTCGAGAAAAGGCGGGGGAGCCCGATCCGGATTGGACAAATTATGATGTGACTCTGCAAACTTTTATTAGGAATAAAATTCATCATCCAGAGAACAAAGCAAAGAAAAATGAGAAGTTTTCTTCAGAGGATTTAAAGCAATCCATCGAAGAAATGATTAGTTTCATAGAAAGAATAAAATCTGGATCTATTGCAGTTTAACTACTTCATGTCTTGGCCAACCCAAAGTGACTTCTTAGAGATTTACAGAATTGCTCACAATAATGCCACTAATCTACTAGAAGAAGCAGAGTTACTTTATGATAATGAATATTTTGCACGAGCCTATACATTAGCATTTACTGCTATTGAAGAAATATCCAAATCACAATTTGCAGCAGATGTGTTTACTGGTCTAAAAAGAGAAGAAGATTTCAAAAAGTTTTATAGGAACCATAGCGAGAAGATTGGTAGAATGACTTGGGCTCATATCGATGCTAATTCCTGTTCACATAATTTAAAATGGGTCGGTCCCGATATCTACGACCTAGAAAAAATAAATCCTAAAGAACCTCAGTTTGAGAAAAGGCAAGATAGTTTGTATGTAGGAATCGATTTCCGAAACCAAAAAATTAAGAAACCAAAGGAACAAGTTTCGGAAGCAGATGCAAAGGAAATGATTAGGATTGTAGAAGTCACTCTTGAAAGGATTTGGGAGGTTTCTGGAGAATTTGGTGGCAATCAAGTTGGGACGAAAGGTTTTATGAAATAAGTAAAAAATAAATTTATGCCAGCTTACTGAACCAGGGAAAAAACTTTTAAAGAGCTTCAAAAGTGAAAAAAGGAAGTGAATAATAAAAAACAATGAATTCTTTTATAATATTTGTAGTCGGGTTGGTGATTGGAGCCATTGTAGTATTTTTAGTTTTTAGAAATTTTCGGAACGATAAAACTAACGAAAAAAATACTTTGGATTTGTTGAATCAGAATAAGGCGAAAATCGTAGAAGAAAACGAAAAGAAAATTTTGGATTTGATTGCTCAAAAAGGTGAAGTTTCAAATGATGATGTTCAAAAACTACTTAGCATTTCAGATGCCGGAGCAACCAAGTACATGCAACGATTAGAAAGCAAAGGGAAAGTAGTCCAAGTGGGGAGCGAAGGTCACGCAGTGCGGTATAAGCTAAAGTAAAAGCCAAAACCAACGGCTACCACGCCGTGGTAGCCGTTGGAGCTTAAGGGAAACATGAAAAAGCAATTACATTTCATCTTGCTAAACGGAGCCATGGGTTCAGGTAAATCGACCGTCGCTGAATTATTAGGGAAGAAGCTAGAAAGAACAGCAATACTTGAAATTGAAGAAAAAAGCAATATGCATTTTTTGCATATTGCAAATTCTGATAAACCCGTAGCTATGTATTCACTAGACGTTATTTTAAGTGTCGGTTATAGAACTAATTCCATAATTGCCATAGAATTTAGAAAATGGGCTACTAAAACCCTTCGCGAGCGTATTACCAAGGGTTACACCATTAATAAAAAACAAATTGCCAAAAACTACGATGCGTTTATGAAATCAGTCGGCGATATTCAAGCGCTGTTGCCAGAGCATGTGGCAATAGTAAACTGATATCATGAACAAAAATAATTTTTTACAACATATTAAAGTTAGAATTTGTTATGATAAGGAATTAAAAATGATTACTAAGAAAGACTTTGAAAATGCTATAGTTTCAGAAGGAATAAACTTTGTAACTTTTTTGCATTTTATCTTTAGCTCGTATCCTGATATTACTAAAAAGTTTCCCCCGGGCACATTAGGATTTAAGTTGAACGGTAAAGCTCCTGGAGGATACGATATTTTACAGGATGGAGATATATTAGAACTTGTTACATCGCTTACTTAAAAATATACTATGATTCAAGACAAATATAGCGCATTATGGGTGTCGCATTCCTCAATTGGAGACTTTATTAAGTGTCCGAGGGCGTACTACTTGCATAATATTTACCGGACGAAGGATAATCGGAAGATAAATACCGTAAGTCCTGCTTTGTCGCTAGGGATTGCGGTGCATGATACGCTAGAAAATTTGGCGAATTTTAAGACAGAAATTCGGTTTAATGTGCCTTTGGAAGTGGCGTTTGAAGAAAATTGGAAAAAGGTTTCAGGGAAGCTGGGTGGGTTTAAAAGCGAGACAGAAGAAGCGGAAGCCAAAGAGCGCGCCCGGAATATGGTGCTGCGGGTGCAAAAAAATCCGGGGCCTTTAGCCAAATTAACGGTTAAGTTACGGCCGCATGCCAATGACATGCCCCCTAATTTTTATTTATCGGAGGCTGACAACATTATTTTAAACGGAAAGATTGACTGGCTGGAATATGTGCCAGAAAATGACAGTATACGGGTAATTGATTTTAAAACAGGGAAAAATGAGGAAAGCCCGGATTCGCTACAGCTGCCTATTTATGCCTTATTGCTGCATAATTTGCAAAAACGGAAAGTGTCGGGAGCGGCGTATTGGTATTTAGATAAGGACGACAAACCAAAAGATGTTGCGTTGCCAGAGATTGACCCGGCCAAAGAGCGGGTGCTTGCTATTGCTAAGAAAATAAAAGAAGCAAAAGAACGGGGCGTATTTGAATGTTCGCGCAAAACATACGGTTGCTTTGCATGTACGCCTTTTGAAAAAATTATAAAAGGCGAAGCCGAATTTGTGGGAATAGGAGGATATAATCAAGAACTTTATCTAATTTGAAATTTGAAATCAATTTGAAAATATCAAATTTGAAATGATTCAAACCCGACGTCACGTTTTCAAATTAAAATATTGTAACATTGAAATATTGAATTCAAATTGTAAATTTCAAATTTCGAATTTAAAATTATGAACTTACAAAATAAGGTAATAATTTTGACGGGGGCGGCCAGAATTGGACAGCATGTGGCGGAGGAACTAAAAAAACGAGGGGCAAATTTAGTGATAGCATATTTTAAAGACCCAAAAGAAGCTGCGCTTGGTTTTGGTATGCAGGCTGATGTTTCAAAAAAAGAAGATGTGCAAAGAGTAGTAGAATTTACAAAAGAAAAATTTGGCCAGATTGACGCGGTGGTGCATATGGCGGCTATTTATGAAAAAAGCATATGGGGAGAATTAAATGAAGGCCACTTTGAGAAGAATATGAATGTGATTGCCAAAAGCGCTTTTTTGTTTGGTAAAATAGCGGGGGATGAAATGCTTAAAAATCAAGGTGAAATCAAAGGCAAGATGATTTTCTTTTCCGACTGGTCAGTGCTGGCAAGGCCGTATAAAGATTATCTGGCGTATAACGCCGCAAAATCAGCTGTGGTAGGTCTTACAAAATCATTTGCAAAAGAACTGGCGCCATCTATTTTGGTGAATGCCATAGCTCCTGGCCCCATGCTTCGTCCACCGGATTTAACCGATGAAGAAAATAGAGAAGTGCTTGCCGGCACGCTGTTAAAACGGTGGGGCGGACCAGAAGAAATTGTAAAAGGGGTTTGCTATCTTTTGGAGTCTGATTTTATTACCGGTCACATATTAACTATTGATGGGGGAAGGACCATTGCTTGAGTTATCCACACCCCACCCTTGACACGGTTTCTTGGCAGGAGTAAGATACAGGTAGAAAGATCATTCACAACTCAATCCTCCAACCCAACCCAAAAAATAACAAAATCCAACCCTTACCTTAAACCCACCCACCTATCCAACTCCTCCCCCTCCCTCCCAAAAACCCCAACTAACCACTCCACATCCCAAAACCAAAACCACGAAGGCGCCTCTCATATGATTGGTGCTTTTATTTTGGATTTTTTTGCCCTGTGGGCAGTACGGACTTTAATGCTAAAATCATTGACATAAGGGATGTTAGATGTTAGGATGACTTTACTTGTATAGGAGACTGGGTCGGGTTTCAAATAGCAGGTAATAAAATCAAATTCTAGCTTATAGGTTCTAGTGTTTAGACGCTAAAAGTTCTATAGCTAAAGCAAAAAATGACAGGAACTATCAAAACTCTTACCGAGAAAAACTTTGGATTCATTGCTCGCGAAGGCGAAGCAAAGGATCTCTTTTTCCACGCTAATGATTTGAATGGAGTATCATTCAGTGAGTTAAAAGTGGGAGATGCTGTTACCTTTGATGTTGTTGAGGGCGAAAAAGGCCCAAGCGCAAAGAATGTAACCAAGGCCTAATACTTAGGTAACTAAAAACCACCGCCTCAAAGCGGTGGTTTTTAGTTATACGATATCAGAGCGGGTTCATTGAATTTTAACAGGTATTATTCTATGATTATGTTATGGAAAAAGATTTTGAAAAAAAACTTCAAAAAGCCAAGTTGCATGTAGATAATTTCAGGTCAAAAGTTATAAGGTTATGGGGTTTGGCCAAGAGGCTAGATCAAAGCCACAGCAAGGGTGAAAAAAGAAAGAAAAAACAGTGAAGTGTTCTGTTGCCCATGAACTCCTTAAAATCTATCATTGCCCATACCTTAAAACTTCTTGTTCTTACTGGCATATATTTTGCCGCTGGATATTTTGGGTTGAAGTTTGATCCGACGAGCGGTTTTGCCACATTAGTATGGCCTTCTACCGGCATTGCTTTTGCGGCACTATTTATTTTTGGATTAGAACTCTGGCCAGCTATATTGGTTGGAGCTTTTCTGGTTAATCTCAATACCGGAGCTCCTATTCTGGTAGCTTTGGGCATGGGAATAGGCAATACGGCAGAAGCCCTTATAGGGGTTTACTTTTTTAAGAAAGTGAGCGTCCAGGATAAACCATTCCAAACTCTCCGGAGCGTAATTTTATTTATTATTTTCGTTGCTTTAGGCAGTACTTTTGTGAGCGCTACGGTGGGGGTAGCCAGCCTCTGGTTTGGTAATATTGTCTCGCTTTCCTCATTTGCCGCCACATTCAGATCTTGGTGGATAGGGGACATTTTAGGGGACCTTATCGTTGGATCATTTCTTGTGGTCTGGTTTATAAAAAAGCCAAGTTTACGCATTCCTCTTGCCAGCTTCATAGAGTTGTCTGTTATGGTGCTTTTGGTCTTTTTTACGGGGATAGCTGTTTTTGGCAATATTGCAACATCCAACATTGGCAAAAATGCCCCTATAGAATATTTCGTATTTCTTCCATTAATATGGGCTGCATTAAGATTTCAACAGCGCGGCGCTTCAATGGCTACCATCCTGCTTGCTGTTATTGCTATTTGGGGCACTACCAAGGGATTTGGACCATTTGCGCATGGAAGGTTAAGCGATAACCTTCTTTTACTACAATTATTCATGGCAGTAGTAGCGGCGACAGGAATGATATTAGCTTCTATTGTTGAAACAAGGGAGCGCCTTACTCTGGAGCTGAAAGAAAAAATTAAAGAAATTGAAGAAGAAAAAGTAATTGATGACGCCATTTTAGTGTCCATAGGCAATGGCTTGGTGGTAGTTGATAAAAAAAGCAAGATTGTTATGGTCAACAAAGCTTTTGAAGACCTGTTGCAATGGAAAAAAGAAGAAGTGATGGGGAAAGATATTGCCGATATTATTGTTGTGGAGGATGAATCTGGCAATAAAATTTCTTTCAGTGAAAAAGTGCTGACGCGCATATTTTCAAAAGAAGAAGCTTCTATTGGATCAACGGTTAAGCTAGCATGGTATTTTTTCAGAAAAGACAAAACAAAGTTCCCCGCTTCTTTTGTGGCAACTCCTATTATGCTAAGAGGCAAGATTATTGGCGGAGTAGAGGTGTTTTATGATATTACTAAGGAAAAAGAGCTGGAAAAAGCTAAAAATGAATTTGTATTTTTAACAAGCCATCAGCTTCGCACGCCACTTTCTTCCATTAAGTGGCACCTGGAAGTACTTTTAAAGAAAAAAACGGGAACTCTTAATAAAAAACAGCAGGAATACCTTAAGGTTGTTGACGCGCGCAATGAGCATATGATTAAGCTCGTTAATGCGTTGTTGAATGTTTCTAGAATTGACCTTGGGCAGTTGTCGGTAAATCCAGAAGTAATTGACTTAGAGCAATTGATAATGGCAACCATAAAAGAGCAAGAATTTATTATAAAAGAAAAAAAACAGAAAGTATTATTGCGTGTTGTTAATAAAATTCCCCATATTGTTACTGATTTTAAGTTATTAAAAATTGCTCTTCAAAATATTCTTGAAAATGCCATACAATATACAAGGCCGGGGGGAGAAATTGCGTTTACGGTGACATTCACTGCGGGAAATATCCAAATAGCATTGAAAGATACGGGTATAGGTATTCCCAAGGAACAGCAGGCTAGAATTTTTCAAAAGTTTTTCAGGGCCGATAATGCAATTTTGGAACATGCCCATGGCACTGGCCTTGGATTGTATATTGTTAAGGCGGCGGTTGAGATTTTGGGAGGTACAATCAAATTCCAATCAGAATATAGCCAAGGAACGGTATTTACATTATTATTACCCGTTGAAAGCATGAGAAAAAAGGTCGGATCTGAAGTTTATTTATAGTAATACAAAATATTTTTATTAGTTTTTTATATGGAAAGTGCAAATAAACCTTCTGGGCGAAAAACTGCAGAAGGCCAAAAAAAAGTTTTAATTGTAGAAGATGAAAAGTCTCTTCTTGCAGTGCTCAAAGAAGAATTTGAAAGCGAAGGTTTTCTAGTAGTTACTGCGCTAGATGGCCAAGAAGGGCTCCAAGCAGTTGATAAAGAAAACCCGGATCTGGTACTCTTAGATATTGCTATGCCAAAGATGGATGGATTAACTATGATAGAAGCGCTTAAATCTAAAGGAAAAGACATACCTACTATCATTTTGACTAATTTAGATGATCTCAACCATATTAGCAAGTCGGTGGCCCTTGGTCCGTTTGATTATTTAATAAAATCTGATTGGAAGCTTCAAGAGATTGTAAAAAGGGCAAAAATGAAGCTTGGCATCTGATGTTAAAATTGTAGTTGCTTTTAGTTAGTAGTATACTATAGAAAAGGTCATATATGCCTTACATTACCGATGCTTTATGGAAAAACCATGAAAGTACGCAGTAATTTAAGGTAAAAATATTTTATGGAAAACATGCAAAATGTATGCAAGTGCCCTCACCATAAAGTTGTACCAGTATTAGTGATATTATTTGGTCTAACTTTTCTTTTGGGGGCTTGGGGCACATTTACCGCTAGCACGGTGAATACCATTTGGCCGGTATTGGTGATATTGGCGGGCGCGATGAAGTTAATAGACAGGTCTGGCATGTGCAAGTGCTGCTAAGAAGTCTCTTTTGAAAAAACCCATTACCATGGGTTTTTTCTTTGCATTTGATGGTGGTTCTAGTATAATGAGAGTATTAAAAATTAATTAAATAGAAAAACTATAGCCGAGGATAGCGAAGGAAGTAAATGTGCCGCAGTATATTTACTTCCGAGCGTCGCAGGCTATATGCTTTGCATATGGAGGGTTATATATCTAACATTGAAAAAGACACGGTTGAAAATAACAATTTTCGCAAAGTTATTTATACTGCTAAGTATAGCCAATTGGTGGTAATGAGCCTAAAGCCTGGAGAGGATATAGGGGAGGAAATTCACCAAGGAGACCAATTTATTAGGATTGAAAAGGGAAAAGGCCAAGCAGTGTTAGACGGCGTAATACATGATGTGCAAGATGATTTTGCGGTTATAGTGCCAGCGGGCGCCAAACATAATGTCATTAATAACATGGACGGATATATGAAGCTTTATACTATTTATTCTCCACCAGAACATCTAAAAGATACGGTTCATGTTACCAAACAGGATGCGATGGCCGATACCAAAGACCATTTTGATGGAAAAACCAGCGAATAAGCGAATTTATTAGAAATTAGGAATTATAAATTAGAAATTAAGCCATGATTTTATCTGACGTTACATTAAAAAAAATGATTGATAGCGGGGAATTGATAGTGAAACCAATTAAAAAAGAATCAATTCAACCTGCTTCCATTGATTGCCATTTGGGCAAGCACTATCTTACCATTGAAGACAGGAAAATGAGCGTGATTACGTTAGATTCCCCGATACAATATCGGGAAATTTCGTCTAACAGCATCACGATTCCCGCTCATTCTTTTTTGCTGGCTACTACCGAAGAGTATATCAAGCTTCCCGCTGATGTAACGGCATTCGTTGAGGGCAGGAGTTCCATTGGCCGCATAGGCTTGTTTATCCAAAACGCGGGGTGGGTAGACCCCGGTTTTGAAGGCCGGATTACCCTAGAGCTTTATAATGCAAATTCCCTGCCAATTAAGCTGCAGTCAGGGAGAAGAATCTGCCAGCTGGTATTTTGCAAAATGGACCAATCAGCTAAAAACCCTTATGCCGGCAAATACCAAGGGCAGGTTAAATCTATTGGCAGCAGGATATACCAGGATAAAGAATTAAAACTATTAAAGATTCATCCGGTAAAGTAATGCAAAAAAGGAGGACAAATTTATATAAGCCGGGGTTGGAAACGCCGTTTAACGTCAGCAGGTCAAAGATCGCGCTGTTTTTAGAGTGTCCCCAGTGTTTTTACCTAGACAGAAGGTTGGGGATATCAAGGCCGGATATGCCAGGGTGGTCGTTAAACAGCGCAGTAGATTATTTATTAAAAAATGAATTTGATCTATTGCGGGAAGCGCAGCAGCCCCATAGGCTTATGCTGTTTCATAGGATAGATGCGGTTCCGTTTTCTCATCCCGATTTGCACATCTGGCGCGACGACCATAATAAAAAAATCGGGGCTTCGGTTTTGCATAAAGAAACGCAGCTAAACATCTGCGGCATCATTGATGATATTTGGCTGAATACCAAGAACCAGGAACTTCACATTGTTGACTATAAATCTACCAGCACGGACTATAAAATATCGCTGGATAGCAAGTACAAAGAGGGTTATAAACGGCAAATGGAAGTGTACCAATGGATTTTTAAAAAAATGGGGTTTAACGTTTCTAAAACAGGGTATTTTTTATTTGCCAATGCCACAAAAAACCGCTCGGGCTTCCACGGAAAACTGGAATTTGAAAATTCAATTATTCCTTATGAAGGAGATGATGCTTGGGTAGAATCTACCATTGTAAAAATCAAAAAGTGCCTTGATGCCAACGAGGTTCCCGAATCCAGCCCTGTATGCCAGTATTGCGCATACCGGAATCTTATCAATAATGAAACCTTGCGAACCCAGCTGAATTTGATTTAGAAAATTTTAAGCTTGCTAAAAACCGTCCCGAGCATAGTCGAAGGACGGTTTTTATTTGCATCAGTGTTTCTAGGGGTTGGTAATAAAGCTTGACTGGTTGGTTACACTTACATTACCGGGGTTATCGGCGGCCACAATCATATAGTAGTAAAGTTTATTAGGCATAAGCCCCGGGATAGTAACGCTTTGGCTGGACTGTATGTTGGTTGCCAGCGCGACAGATCCTCCCGAGATCATCGGTTCACTGAAACTGCCGGTTGCCTCTGCTAACAAGAATGGGGAAGCGCTATAAAACACTTTCCCTCTGGCAGATTCGGTGGTATTCCAGCTTATCTGGGCGCTGTTACTGGTTTTTTGGACAGATGTATTATAAATAGTAGGAGCATACACATCTATTCCATAGCCTGCTGCTATGACACTGTTTATCTTGGCCATTGTCATAGGTCCCACGCGGCCTACCGGAGGCAATCCATAATGCAGCTGGAATTGGGTCACTGCCCTTTTTGTAAGAGTGCCATAGTATCCGGAAATTATTCCTTCGGGGTAAATATTGCTGTTTGAAGCAAGAAATGTCTGCAAGCTAATTACATCATTTCCCCGTGATCCAAATTCCAATTGGCTATTTATTTGGGCAAAGGTAGCGCCATGCGCCAACCCGGCAAATAAAGAAAACGCCAATACTATACTACTCGTTAAAGCAATTTTTTTATGTATATTTGTAGTGTTCATATTTTTTTACCCGATCAAATAATTTTGCCTTTGGTAAAATTAGAAATCCTTTGGATTTCTATTTGATCGGGTGAATTTTAGTTTCTTTTTTACGTTTGTCGACCCTGGATTTAATTGTCGCCTTGTAACCTATATGACGAATTAGGCTATAAATTTTTACATTTGTAAGACTTTGCTATATATTGCGTCCCATAATATATGTTCAAGTATATACATATATTATTAGCACTTCTTATTGCAGGATTCGGAGGCACTTGCGTGGCCCTAGAGCACAGTTCTTTTCAGTACCCCAAAAATTTGGCATATATGGCCTTGCCAGCATATGCTGCAGAGGGTGATATTACAGAAGCCAAAGAAATCACTGAATCTTCTGATGAAGCTTTTGAACTTCGGAATCGTATCAATATGCTGGAGATAAAATTAAAAGGATATAGTGAAAGCGATTATTTGATAAATTAGAAAATTTAGAGCCACGGAACACATTATAACTAGTTTTAGCGGAGCGAATTAAGCCAAGATTCAAGGCGCGAGGAAGAGATACGTACCCTCTGCGGTACGTTCTCGACGAGCAACGAAGAAGCTTGGCTTAATTCGCCCGCCCAAGGGGAAGCCAAAAAATGAATAATTTCTGCGTTATGCCTCCGAGGCGTAGCGCAAGGCTACGCCTCGTTCGGCAAGCCTTGAAATTATTTCATTTTTTGGGTTCTAAAACTAGTTATAATGTGTTCCGTGACTCCAGGTTCGTAAAGAACAGTCTCACTTAATGTGGGAAGGTCGTACAAATTTCTAATTTGTATGACAGGAAAAATATAGCTCATTCAAGAGCAAAAGAGCCGCTTAAAGCGGCTCTTTTGCTCTAAACTCAATACAGAGTTTAACACCCTTTATGATAATTTGATTAAATTTTGTAAGTAATAACCAAGTCGTCCGTCATATAGTAAGAAAAATATATGACAAAACAAAAAATATCTTTAAACCATAAAGAACGTGAGGGCCTGCGTGATTCAATGATTCATTTCATTAAAACAAACCCTCCTATAACCTTAAAGTCAACGAGGCAAAAAAGTAAATTACTTTTGAAATATGCATCAATAACATCTGTAATAGTCATGTTATTTGGATTTGCAGGCATTTCTTTTGCAGCCCAAAATTCTTTGCCTGGGGACTTTATGTATCCTTTAAAAATCAGGCTTAATGAGAAAATTTTAGCATTCATGCCATTTTTGGATGAGCCTAAGCCTAGCTATTATCTTTACCTTGCCCACCTAAGGCTAGAGGAAGCAGAGCAGTTGGCGGTTCAAGGAAAATTAAATAAAAAATTGAGCAAGAAGATTGTTTCCCTTTTAAACGAACATATCACTGATGCTAAAAACTCTTCTAAAGCCACGGAGAATAAGAGTAAGGCAAACCTTTTAGTAGAAACCAGTTCTTCATTAGAAGCATCGTTAAGCGCCCACGGTAAAATTTTAAGCAAGTTAGCGGATAATAGGGGCAAAACTTCAGAAGGGGTAAAGAATATGGTTCGTGAGATTCAAAACAAAACCGAGGAAACAAAGCAAATGCGGCAAGATAGCGAGAAAAAATTATCGGTAGGATTTGCCAGCAATATGAAAGCAGACTCTGAAAAGAAAGCAGCAGAGGCAGAAAATAATTTAATAGGAGCGATTAACTTTATTGATAGTAAAAAAGGTTACTTGAGTGAAGATTTTTATATATTAGCAAAAACAAACATCCATAATGCTAATAGTCTTATCATCCAGGGCCAAACAAAATTGCAGTTGGGCGAATATAAAGAGGCATTTATATTATTTCAAGAAGCAATAAGGACTATAGAAGAGATAAAAATTAATGTAGACGCGGCAATTCATTTAAAGGTCAACGTATTGCCGATATTAAATCAGTAACGAATTTCCAGTTTTAAATTTATCATTTTAAATTTTTAATTTGCATCAAACCCGCTACCCTGCGGGTCTTTTTTTATGATACTATGGAAATAATAAGCTAATAATTAACTAATATGAATATGAGTAAAAAAACCATAAGTTTTATAGCGCTTGCCGTTGTAGCCACAGGTATTCTTATATTTATGTGGGTGTCTTACTATAACACTCCGGGGAAACTTGATGCTTTTGCCCAGTGCCTAAAAGATAAAGGCGTGAAGTTCTATGGAACATTTTGGTGCCCTCATTGCCAGAACCAAAAAGCCTTATTTGGAAGCTCTAAGAAATATCTTCCTTATGTTGAATGTTCTACGGCTGACAGCAGGGGGCAGCTGCAGGTGTGCAAAAATGAGAATATAGAGGCGTATCCTACATGGAAATTCCCAGATGGCACCAGTGAACAAGGAGAGGTTGCGTTGGAGAAATTAGCAGAAAAATCAGGCTGCCAGTTGCCGCAATAACAATTGACTGTTGACAATTGACAATTAACATCGGTGTCAAATGTTAAATGTCAAATGTTAAATGTTGCATTATGCTTATAGACTTTGTTAATACGGGGCTTGCTTTGGGCACTATTGCAGCCCAGGCCTTTATTTTATTTACGATTGTCTGGTTTTTCTTTTTACAAAAACGAAATATTAAAATAATGGAGTTGTTAGGAAAAAATGCGGTGCTTTATGCCGGAGTCGCTGCTTTATTAAGCACACTAGGCAGCTTGTTTTATTCTAATGTTGCGGGTTTTGCCCCTTGTGCACTATGCTGGATCCAGAGAATTTTCATGTATCCATTAGTCATTATGACAGGAGTAGCCTTAGCTAAAAAAGACCATCAGATCATTGATTATATTTTATCCCTTTCGGTGGTTGGGTTTTTAGTAGCTTTATACCATAACTACATGAATTACGGGGGAGTAAGCGCCCTATGCCAGATATTAAGCACCGATGTTTCTTGTGTAAAAAGATATGTCTTTGAATTTGGATACATTACGATTCCCGTAATGTCCCTTACGGCTTCTGCATTGATAATTACCCTTTCCCTTCTGTATAAGTTTTACCATCGCAAAAGTTTTTAGGATAACATTTTTATGATGAATCAAGGCGCCTATACCATTATTCTTTTTTATAAGTTCACTCATATAAAAAATCCCGAGAAATTTAAAATACAGCAACGCAAGATTGCCGAGTCCTTTGGTTTAAAGGGCAGAATGTTAATTGCCACAGAAGGGGTCAATGCCACGTTTGAGGGAACTACCAAAAACATCAAAGGCTATATGAAGTCATTGAGACAGCAAAGGGTATTTAAGGATGTAACTTTTAAGGATAGCGCCGGAAATGGAAAAGCCTTTACAAAATTAATGGTGAAAGTACGGCCTGAGGTAGTAACCTTGGGTGCAGGAGATTTTAATATTAAAAAAGAAACGGCAAGGGCGATTACCGCAAAAGAACTTGACCAGTTTTACCAAAAGAAGGAAGATTTTGTGGTGCTTGATTTACGCAATGACTATGAAATCCAAGCAGGACACTTTACAAATACCGTAAACCCAAAATTAAGGAATTTTAGGGAGCTGCCTGAAAAAATGAATGAATTAGCGCATTTGAAAAGTAAAAAAGTAGTGGCAGTATGCACGGGAGGCATCAGATGTGAAAAGGCAACCTGCTTGTTAAAGAAAAAAGGATTTAAAAATATATATCAATTAAAAGATGGCATTCATGCGTATATTAAAAAGTTTCCCGGAAAAAATTTTAAAGGGTCTCTTTTTGTATTTGATAACAGGATGACTACCCCTATTGTTGATTCTGCAAACAGGGAAGTAGTAGCCCGTTGCGCTTTTTGCAATGCACCATGTGAGGAATTTTATAATGATGACTCATTCAGGCCTTCAAAAAAGGTGATATGCTGCGATAATTGCATTGCGCGATATCAGCATAAGCTCCGCCGATGCATCCCAGCGTAAAATTTTTATGATAGAAAAAAATATAAAAAAAGATTGGTCAGAGTATTATGAACTAACTAAAAATAAGCCACCTTCAAAACTTCTTATCAAAGCGCTTAGTTATGTAAAAAATAAAGGGAAGGCAGTTGATATTGGTGGAGGGGGACTCAAAGATACTCGGTATCTTCTGGCAGAAGGATTTGATGTAGCAGTAATTGATAGTAGTGAATTAATGGCGAAAGAAGCTGAAAAAATCACGTCAGATAAACTGCATTACTTTGTTGTTTCTTTTGATAGATTTAATTTTCCTGAAAGTACCTTTAATATTGCGAATGCTCAATTTTCACTTTCGTTTAATCCACCAGCTACTTTTGATGATGTTTTTAGAAATATCAAAAATTCTCTTGTTGAAGGAGGAATATTTTGCGGTCAACTATTTGGCGTGAGAGATGAATGGAAAGATAAACCTAATATGATCTTTCATACAAAAGAACAAGTTGGAAAATTATTCTCAGATATGGAAATAATTTATTTTCGAGAAGAAGAAAAAGATGATAAAACGGCAAATGGCACCCCAAAACACTGGCATGTATTCCATATTATTGCCAGAAGGCCATGAAAATACAAATAACGAAAAAAGCGACCAGCTAGTCGCTTTTTTTGTTATTTGCTCAATTTTTTAGGTGGCCGATAGCGCCACTTTTTGTTTGCAAAATTTTTTGAAAATAAGAAGCAGGAACGGCAAATCGAGTCCCAGCCGAAAGGTTCACGGATCGTGGCCGAACTCCAGCGACAGATTGTCATGAGTGGCGAAGATCGCAATGCTCAGCAAATCGGTTGCCACAACGACAATTCGGGCGGCGGTCACAATGACAACTAGTTCGTTGTGGGTGCAAGCTCTTTACTGTCAAACAGGCCCCGGAACTTCATCGAAGTTTCGGGGCTATTCATTTATACAAAAACTAAAAGCGGCTCTTTAACTTGAATGGATTTTTTGTTAATATAATCAAATAAATATGAGCCAAGATTGGGAATCAAAATTAATGACCTTTGAAGAATATGCCAGAAAAAAACATGATCCAGTATATATTTTTGACGTAGAATTTGGCAGTAAAAAAGTAACTTATTTTGGTGCCGAACATAACCACAATCCTGAAAGCCCGATGTTTGATCGCATTGAAGCAGAGTTTAAAAAAGCTGATCCCCAGATTGTATTTGTGGAAGGAATGTATTTTTCGCAAGGTGGAAAACAAAAGGCGATCGAAAAATATAAAAATACCGATAGAGAATCGGTTATTAAAAATCACGGAGAATCAGTGTATGTTTTCAGGTTAGCGGCTGACGCCGGGATTGAAGTTGATTCTCCAGAATCATCGCTTAGTGATGAAATTACTTTTTTACTGCAGCAAGAATTTTCAAAGGAACAAATTTTTTGCTTCTATGGGTATCGTCAAATCAATGGATTGCATCGCTTAGCAGATAAATCTAAATTTAATGAAGAATTAACAAGATATATTTCAGTTTTTCAAAGGGATAGTCAGTGGAAAGATTTTGATTATTCGCCTGAACATTTGGAAAAAATTGGAAAATCAGTTTGGGGAGAAGTGCGCGGCGACGTTATGATTAACGATGGGTACCGAACAACACCCGTACCGCCAGAAGATAAGAAATTATTTACACTCATTAATCAGATCAACCAAGAGGTAACTCATTTTAGAGACTGCAATGTCGTACGGAGAGTTGTAGATGCCTTAAAAACCCACGATCGACTATTTATTATTTTTGGATCAACTCATGCTGTCATGCAGGAACCAGCTTTGAGATATTTAGCAGAAAGTTATGATAAATAAAATGGCAAAATACGATTCAACAACCAAAGACAATAAATGCATTTTTTGTGAAATAGTTTCGGGAAACATAAAAACTCCTGGGCTGTTCTGATAAAGGTGGCTGACACCTTTACTCACCTTTACTCCTTTACTTTGACACCTTTACTCGAGAAAATAATATACCTTATAAACCGTTACGCGACGGGGAGGTAATTATCGTTAATGATAATAATTTGGAAATCATAAAATAAAAGAAGGGTGACAACTCGAGTAGTTATCACCCTTTTGGTTTGCAGGAAATTACGGCGTCAGCCGGTTAGGGCCACGGTAGAGATACGTGGCTTCTCGGATGTTTTTGACACCCAGAAGCATCATCAGTACCCGAGCCAGGCCGAGTCCGAAGCCTCCGTGTGGCGGACAGCCATAGCGGAAGCATTCCAAATAGTACTTGATTGGATCCAGGGTCAGGCCTTTCTCCTGGGCTTGCTGGACCAGAACATCGTACCTATGCTCACGCTGGGCACCCGTCGTCACTTCGAGTCCTTTCCAAAGAAGGTCGAAGCTCTTGGTGGCTTTCGGGCTATCAGCGTGGCGCATGTGGTAGAACGGACGCACGCTGATCGGGTAGTCGGTCACAAACACGAAGTCGTGGCCGGTTTTTTCTTTCATGTGAGCGCAGAGTTGGCGCTCGCCTTCGGGATCAAGGTCGCCCTTGGTCTCGGCGGAGAGCACGTGGCCGCGCTGTGCGAGAATCGCGTACGCTTCCTGCATCGAAAGACGCGGGAAAGGCAGCGTGGGAACTTCCACTTCGACGCCGAAGTACTTGGCCACGGCTTCACTGTGCTTGTCCTTGAGGGACTGGAGTACGTACTGGAGCCACCGCTCTTCGAACTTCATGACATCGTCGTGGGATTCGATCCAGGAAATCTCCACGTCCACACTAGTAAACTCCGTCGCGTGTCTGGACGTGAATGACGGTTCAGCACGGAACACCGGTCCGATCTCAAACACCTTGTCGAAGCCCGCCGACATCGCCATCTGCTTGTAAAACTGAGGCGACTGGGCAAGGTACGCATTGGTCTCGAAGTATTTGACGGTGAAAAGCTCTGATCCCGATTCACTCGGACTTCCCATGAACTTGGGTGAGTGGATCTCGATGAAACCTTCTCTGGTCCAGAACTCGCGCATGGCGTGTTCCGCCGCCGTTTGGATCTGGAAGATCAGGTAGTTGGCGGGACGGCGCAGGTCTAGGAAGCGCCAGTCGAGGCGCAGGTCCAGGCCGGATTCTTCCGTGATAGGAAGAGTCGGAGGAGCCACGTTGATGACTTTGAGGTCATCGATGGCGATTTCCAGACCGCCGAGCTTAATCTTTTCGTTGGCGACCACGGTGCCGGTCAACTCCACTGCGGTTTCTGCTGTGAGGCTAGAGATGAGGACGCTCAGGGGATCCTCCTTCTTTTCACGCACGGTCTGGACGAGGCCAGTATGGTCGCGAACGACGATGAACTGGACCCGCTTCTGGTCGCGGAGGGTCTGAACCCATCCTTTGACGCAGACGGTGCTGCCGACGGCACTTTTGAGAGTGCTGATCAAGGTACGTTCCATAAGAACACCTTCCTTTCAGGTTAGATGACTTGTTAAGGTTCTTATTTTACAGATCTAGACGATAAGTAAAATACTATGCTACTTTACCTCTTTATTATATATTTGTCAATATTTTATAAAACAAAAATTATGCTATCATGAATGACATGGAAAAGATACATATTGATCAAATAAAAAATAATATCGGTAAGCAGATAACTATTACCGGATTCGTCCAAACGATCAGAGATCAGAAAAACATTAAGTTTTTTTTGATCCGTGATATTTCAGGAGTCATCCAGGTTGTCATTACCAAAGACAAGGAAGAGGCATTCAAAAATTCTTCCGGTTTGAGTTTGGAGTCAGTAGTAGAAATTACCGGTTTAGCTAAAGAAGAAAAACAAGCGCTAGGAGGTTTTGAAATAGCCGTAGAAAGCATTGCGACACTCTCTTTATCTGATCCAGAACTTCCAATCCCTGTTATCGAAAAAGGCCAACAAGAAGAAACCGACCAGTCGATTCGTCTTGATTGGCGATGGATTGATTTACGTAAAGAAAAAAACACTTTGGTATTTAAAGTGTGGACCGTTATGGAGCAGGCGTTCCGGGAATACTGGGTTAAGAACAACTATATTGAAATCCATTCTCCAAAACTCATTGCTACCGCAAGTGAATCTGGTTCAGAAGTATTTGAAGTGAAATATTTTGAACGCAAAGCTTATCTTGCCCAATCTCCGCAATTTTACAAACAAATGGCCATGGCCGGCGGATTTGAAAAGGTATTTGAAGTAGGGCCGGTATTTCGAGCTGAACCATCGTTCACATCACGGCATGCTACAGAGTTTACCGGTTATGATACTGAAATTTCTTACGTAAAATCCCATTACGATATCATGGAAGAAGAAGAAAAAGTAATTCAATATGCATTAGAAAAAGTAAAAGAAAAATATGGCGAAGAAATCTTGAAAGTATTCGGCAGGGAAGTAGTAGTTCCTAAAATTCCTTTTCCAAAGATTTCTATGAAAGAGACTAAAGAAATACTAGCGAAGATGAGAATCAAAAGCGAAAAGGAAGGCGATATTTCTCCAGAAGAAGAACGAAAAATCTGCGAATACGTTAAAGAAAAAGAAAACCACGAATTCGTATTTATCACTGAATATCCGGTAAGTGTGCGGCCGTTTTATCACATGCATGATGAAGAAGACCCAAAAGTTACTAAGAGTTTTGATTTGTTATGGAACGGTCTTGAGGTAACTACGGGGGCGCAACGTGAACACAGATACGACGTGCTGGTTGCGCAGGCCAAAGAAAAAAAGATGGATATTGAACATTTGCAATTTTATCTTAACTTTTTTAAATATGGCTGTCCTCCGCATGGCGGTTATGGTATGGGTCCCAACAGAATGATTATGCAGCTTTTGGGACTTGATAATGTTCGAGATGCGATGTTTGTATATCGCGGAGTTAATCGATTGACGCCGTAAAGATATTTTGCGTAAAAAAATAGCTCGGGGTGAAATGATTCACTCCGAGCTTTATTTTACGTCGGGGTTGCCAGATGATCAAGGAAATCGCAATAGGCTGCAGTCAATGGAGCCTCTTTACTACGTTCCCCGATAATCCGCCTTGCAATGCCTTGAATCCATGTCGCACTGTGCTTGTTATGAAGCCGGAAGGCTTCGCAAGCAAGAGTTGACAAGATGTCAGCCCAAACTGCCGCATATTCTCCCCAGAATTTGCTCATCTGGTCGAACATTGCGTTGGCTGAGTGTGCGCTTTTGCTTCTTATGTCTGCTTCCTCCTGGACCAGCCTGAGCCTCAACGTTTCTGAGAACGACGAGATTGCAGGCATGGCGCAGGATTCAGCCGTTTCTCGCGAAAGTTTTTGAGCTTTGGCAATATTTTCACCTCTGATGTGCATTGACACCGCGGTGTGCCAATAATTGCCAAGCCTTAAACCTGTGCAAGCAGACATGCATTCCTGCAAAAGCGAGAACTCGAACACGTTGTAGGGCAACAGTTGTATTGCATCGTTCGCGCGCATAGCGACTGTTGTGTGCAACGTGTCACTTCGCGGCATGAAAGCGATATTGAGCGTGCATGGAATGTCTTGTGATTCCAAGCGCGCAAGATCACTTGCGTCATGGAGGTCGATTACCGCCCGCTTCGTGTCGGAACGAGTCGAAATGGTTTTTGAAGCCAAATCAAACTGGTTCTTTCCTGAAGCTCCTCCAAAAATCCTCATGCCGTATGAAGAACCTGGTATGGTGATACCGTCGTCTGAAAAACAGCAGGCTGATTTGGAGTAGAACGCAATCGGCTCAAGCAGATTCGATCCGGATAGCATATAGATGAAGCGCGCTGCCGCAAGTCCTGGATTGAACAGGGGCAATGCGCTTTTGAATATGCGTTTTCGCGGATCAGTCAGACAGAGCTGGGCATTGAACACTTCCTGAATCGAGAAGTCCCGGTTCATAGAGTGTTCGCCCGATTGGTAAGTAATGCCATGCGCACTAATCCTGCCGATCATTTCGCGTATGACCGCATTCGTGTCGTCACCCATGACGACACCTACCGAATGTAGTGAGTCCACATCAAGTCCTCCTTTCTTGTCGGATGAATTCCGTCAGATCCTTCAGGTTTGCCGATGGCTGACAGAGTTGGTTGAGATCTTCGGTCCAGATGCTCATCTGGTTTCCTATGATCGGATCAATCACTTCCGGATGAGAAGCCTCATCCTTTTCGACGAGCCGAAAGTGCTTTGCGGCTTGATACGCATTTGCCAAGTCGTTTTGTGGAATGCCGGTCAACTCGCGTACCACATGATCCGCAAACATGATTCCATGTTTTGCATAGTCCTGAAGCAGGCGCATTGTAGTGTACAGGCGCAGAGCGGGCGTTTCCATTGCCGAATATGCGACTTGGAATACAAAGTTGCGCATGTCCAGCAAAGAATCGATTCCGGGTTCCACTTCCCGAGCATAGCCAAGAAGAACATCAGTTGGGCGGGTAACTGCAGTAAGCTGTAGCACATCCCTAGAAATAGTTTCCCAGTAGCCTTTCCAGGAATTTATATGTTCCACCGGCTGCCAAGAATCGGGCGATGATGCGTTGACGATCATTCTTCCGTTTGCGGGAAGATAGACCGATAGCCTCCTTGAGTGGAATTGACGGGGAGTGTTGTAATTGGGAACTTGTCCCAATTTTGACCGCCAGTAGGTGTATCCTCGAAGGACGGTTTCGTAAAAATTGTGCCCTTCTCCGTGGGTGCCGCGCATAGAAAGGTTAAAGAAACTGTCGCCAATTTCTTCCACTTTCTTGACATCGCTCCACGAAGTTCCAGGCACATCCTGTTTCGACATTTTCTTGGCAAAGCCAAGAAAATAGGTTGGTTTGTAGATTACCGGAATTTCCATGTCTCCGGTAACCAGCCAGCGGGTGGGGAATGCGTCGATGATGGGCAGATTGATTACCGGATCAGAAGGATTCTTTTCCGGCAGCAATTCTGCTCCAAGTCTTTGCGCCAGTTGGATGTCCAGGTTTTGGTTCGGATCAAGGATAGTGCGAACGACGGGACGGATATTGATTCCGTCGTCGCTTCGTGCGACCGCATACCTGATTGCATGCAGCACATTCTCAACGGACACGTTGTGGAACGTGTCGTAGCTGATGCGCAGGATGAATGTTAAATTCCGTCCTCGCATCTTGTTTCCGCGACGCATGGCGTCGATGAACCTGTCCAACATCCGTTCGGTGGCTTCCGCGCTTTCAGCGAAATAAACGCTGGTGATGGTCACCACTTCGTGGATGTTTTCCAGATTTTCGACTGCGTAGCACATGGCATCCATGTTCTCATACGATTCTCCGCCGCCGGAAAATACCAGCAACTGAGCCTTGGCCTCGTTCATGATCTTCACGAAAATTCGCATCTGATCCATGGAGAGCCGAGGCGGAGAACCACCAAAAATCTTTTTTGCCATTGCCGCCGAAAAGAGGCAGTTTGGGCATGTCAGTGCGCATTGGTCGGCAGCGTTGACGACCATAACCGAAACTTCGAGATTTTCAGCAGACCCGATTTCCGGTACATGTCGCGCAAGATAGGCGCGCAGTAAATGGGCGTTGCGATCATCAAACAAAGCGTTCATCTTTTTCTCCTGGGTTTGAGTTCGGTGCTATATTCTCTCTCGATAGAGAGCTTTGACAAGGAGCAATCTTTTGCGTAAATAATAATATAGAATTATAAAAATGTCAACAATAAAAAAGATAATTTTACCATAATAAAACCCCCGATTTCTGGTCGAGGGTTATGGCTGAAAAACAGCCTTTATTACTTTGAGGCGCTGCAATGTTTGAAAATTGCGCGCACTGATCCATGGCGATGGTTTTCTTCGGAACCGGCATGGCTGTGAACGATGTCAGTTTCATCCCAGTGGAGCAGGCTCCAATTTTCCGGCCCGAATAGAGTTTTGATCCGTTCGGGGTTCATAATGACTCCTTTCAGTTCCGGCTGGATGTCTGGAGCGGGGTATTTGTCTGTCAGGCTTTGCATGATCAGGTAACCGCTTTTGAGAACGATTTGCCTGATGGCATCAATTACTTGATGTAGGACAGATTCTTCCTTGAACACATGCAGAAGGCCGTAACAGACTACGATGTCGAATTGCTCACGGTTGTGTTTCAGGAAGCTGAGCGCGTCATCTTTGACGAGCGCGATTCTTCCTTCTGGCAACAGTCCCGATTCTTCAAGTTTCACGGTAACATCAAGCAATGTTGCCATGGCAAGAGAATCTATTTCGACAGCGATAGCCCGTTTAACATCTCGACGGACAAATTCCATGATGTTTTTGCCCGTACCGGCACCCAGTTCCAGAACCGAAAATTCGGTCCATGGCAAAGATGCCATCTGGTTGAAGAAATGAACCACTTCGCTTCCAGGCTTTAAGCCCCAGAAATCCAATCCATGGGAGCGATAGCCGTTCCTGTAGAGGCCGATGCCTTCGCCACTTCCTTTTTGAGGATGGGCGAGGACTTCTTGCATTTCTTCGACAGTGAAGAGTGGATTCACTTTGACCCCCTTTCTTAATAAGTTTTTTGGGCGTTTGCGGTTATGGTGAACAGACCGTTGACTGACTGGAGTCGGTTGATGATAGCTTTGGGTTGATCTGTCAGGATATTACTCATGAACACATCCTTGGTTCCCTGAGTGACTGTCACGACACCGGTAGGTTGCACGAGGAGTGCCGGACTTGCGTAGAAGTCGGCAAGGCTGTGGATGGTCACCCGGATTTTGTCTCTGAACAGGCGCAGTGCTTCTTCTACGATTGTCCTGTAAGTGTCATCCGAAACACTCATTCGGTCGGCGTTCAATCCTGAAGTACGTCCGACTTCCCGCCCGAAGAACTGTGTCAGCTTCCAGTTGTCCACGCCAAGGTCTACCATCATGTGGCCCAGTTGGACAATCTTGTTGATGTCTGAGGTCACTGAGGTGATCGTGGTACCGACCTTTACTTTGAAGCCGTACTTTTTCAGTTCGGGGATTAGGGCAATCGTTTTGGTGAAGGCAGCATCGTCTCCCCTGATTTCGCTGTTGGACTTGGCATCCGGGCCGTCCAGTGAAAGCGAGAACCACTTCACATTTCTGTTTGCACAGAATGCCAGCATGGAATTTGTGACATGCATGCCCGTGGTTTGCACGATCGTTTCCCGGTTGCGCCGAGAAATTTCATCTACCAGTAGGAGAACGTCGTTGCGGTGAGATTCCGGGTCAGCCCTGACGAAAATCTCGCCACCAGTGAGTTGAATCCTGTCCGTCAAAATGGCAAGACTGTTGATGATTTTTGCCATTTGTTCGGTGGAGGCGTCCCTGGTGAGTCCCTGGAACTCCTCTTCCGCATAGCAGTGCGGACACTGCAGATGACAGCGTCCCGTCACGTAGAGGGAAACAAAACCGATGCGAGCAGCCAGGGCAGGCAGTTTTTCATACTGTTCGAATATTTCAGCGAGTGCTTGGGCGCGTTTGTCGCCCAATTCCTGGCGGGAAGTAACGTACTTCCTGCTAACCTGTGGTAGTTCCATGGCATCTTCCTTTCGTTGATGGGGTTGATTGTAAAAGAGCCGTTCATGCTCTCTAGTACTAGTGTATCAGTGTGCTAATATAATATCACTTATAATTACTTTTGTAAAGACTTTTGACCATTGAAAATTATTGCATTTTGGTTAGAAAAAAGGCAAAATGGATTTATTAGAAATTAATATGAATATTTTTGAAAGGGTTAAAAAATTGAATTTTCCACTAGGAGAATATGTTGTCATCGGAGCTGGTATCCTTGAAGCTATTGGGATAAGGAATACTCATGATGTCGATATTATTGTGGCGCCACAATTGTTTGAGAAGCTTAGAGAATCTAAAATCTATAAAGAAGAAATAAAGTGGGGCAAAATATTTTTAATTGGAGATGAAATTGAAATTGGTACCAAATTAGATTGGGAAAACTATTCAACTACTATTGAAGAAGCAATTAATACTGCAGCTATTATTAACGGTGTGCCGTTTTTAAACCTTGAAGAAACTATAAAATTTAAAAGGGCGATGGGCAGGAAAAAAGACTTTAAAGATATTGAATTGATAGAAAGTTATTTAAAAAATTATGATAAAAATCTACTTTAATTTTAATAAGTATAGAGTGGATAAAGGTGTCATGATAAAGGTGGCTGACACCTTTAACTCCTTTAACTTTAACTCTTTAACATGACACCTTTAACCCTAAAATTGTAATATAATGCACATAAATTTATGGAAGATTGTATATTTTGTAAAATTGTGAAAAAAGAAACAAAAGGAGATATTATTTAGCAAAAAATAAAAAAATTCTCAAAGGTGATATGAAAAAACAAATTGTAATAATCCATGGGGGAACAACTTTTGACAATTATGAAGAGTATATTAATTTTCTCAAAAATAGTAAAGTTAATGCCGAAAAGTTTAAAACATCTAAACATTGGCAAAATTTTCTAGATAAGGAGCTAGAGGAAATTTTTGAAGTATTTACACCTAGGATGCCAAATAGGAATAATGCCCGTTATCAGGAGTGGCGCATTTGGTTTGAGAAAATAATTCCTTTTATCAATGATGATGTAATACTTTTAGGGTATTCTTTGGGAGGGATTTTTTTGGCAAAATATCTTTCTGAAAATATATTTCCTAAAAAAATAAAAGCAGTATTATTGGTTGCGACTCCTTTTAATAGTGTTGGCTTGAAAGAATCTTTGGGTGATTTTACTTTATCTACGCCTCTTAAAGATTTCTCTTTGCAAACTAAAAAAACCTATTTAATATTCAGTAAAGATGATTCAGATGTGCCATTTGAACAATTAGATAAATACAAAAAAATATTATCGAATTCAGAAATAATGAATTTTATAGATAAGGGTCATTTTTACCAAGATTCTTTCCCTGAGATAGTCGAGTTAATAAAAAATATCTGAATCAAATAAATTATAGTGATTTTAATGTAGTTGATCTGCAATTATTAATTATTCCAGGAAATAACAATGACTATTTTTGATGATGTAAAAAAACTTAATCTGCCGTTAGTGAGAGGCACAGATAAATGTGCTGGCCTCCTCGTCACCTAAAAAGTGATGAGGAGGCAATTTGAAAATATATGAAAAAATATATCTTTTGGAAAATTAAACCGGGTAAAAAACAGACATGGATTAATTGGTGTAATGAAATTATACAACACCAAAATGAAGTGATTGAAACAATGAAAGAAGAAAATTTAATTCATGAACGATGTGTTATTTTTGAAGATTATGTATTTTATGAACATGAAACAGTTGAAGGTAAAGAAAAAAAACCAATGAATCCAAATCGAGAGATTAATCAAAAACACCAGCGCATCCTTAATGAATGTCTTGAACATATTGAAGGTAATATTGGAGTAATTGGTTATGATTTGAAGATTACAAATGAATAAAGAAAAAAATGAAAAAAGAAATAGAGAAATCACAAGAAATTATTAAAGATATAAAATATTCTCAAAAATCACCAAACTATAAAAAAGCCTGGGAAATTGTAAAAAAAGAAGGATATAAAAATATAATCAAAAAACTAAAAAATCATAAGTAAAATTTTAGGGTGGCGGGCGGCGCCGCTTTTCGTTTTTGCTAATTGATATTATAATATAATAAGTTTATAGTTGTTTATATGTCTAATCTGCTTTTTAACAACCTAATTAAGGGAGTGATTTCATGATTACTGCTGATTTTCTAGGGAAGGTGGCGGGGGGAGTTGCTTTGTTTGCTTTTGTTCCATATATTATATCAATTCTCCGCGGTAAAACAAAACCCAGTTTTGCATCCTGGTTCATTTGGACAGTTGTTGGGTTCATGATAGCTTCCAGTTACTATTATTCTGGAGCAGATAGTACTATTTGGATGGCCATCAGTTACTTTGTTGGTCCATTAATTGTTACTATTCTTTCGGTAAAGTACAGCGATAGTAATCTCAATTTGCTTGATAAAACCTGTCTTTTCTTAGTCGGGTTGAGTGTTGTTGTTTGGGGTTTATCTGGTTCGCCCTTGTTAGCACTCTTAATCAATATTTTTGCTGACTTTTTAGGCGCTATTCCGACAATTCGGAAAGCATATAAGGGACCTGCCAGCGAAGATCGTCTAGCGTGGAGTCTGTATTTTGCTAGTAGTATGATTAATTTATTTGCTGTTGAAGAATGGGTATTCTCTATTGCTGTGTATCCGATTTATATGTTCCTTGGCGTCGGATTAACCACAATATTGGTATTTAAGAGTAAATCTCGCACACATACAAATCCATAACCGCCATGTCGTTTTAATTTCTGGCGGTTTTTTTATGATTTGTATTGTATGTTTTTAGCAATTTTGTATAATCACAGTATACAATATTAAATCTGAAAGTTTGGGCACAAAATAAGTTTTAAAATGATAAATTTTTTATGAAGAAAGAACTAGTGCCTCGTTTTGCATTTTTTGTATCTGGTACCGGAAAACATGATGATCGTCTCCAAGCGTTTGATAAGGCTCTACTTAGTGCTGGGCCACTTGCTCATAATTTAGTTTCCGTATCAAGCATATTTCCAGCCGGTTGTAAAGTTATATCTGCTCAAAAGGGCTTTTCTATGCTTACTCCTGGTCAGATTACCTTCTGTATTATGGCTAGACAAGAAACAAATCAATTCGGTGATGTCGCTTCAGCAGCAGTTGGTCTCGCAATAAAAAACAACAAAAATTTTGGTTATATCTCTGAATATCATGGAGCCGCAAAAAATGTGAGTGAGGCTAAATTAATTGCTGAAAAATTGGCTAAAGAAATGTTTGCTAGGAAAATTAGTGTAGATTCTGAAAACCTTAAACTTGAAATGATTCAGGCAACTTCAGCTTCAATTACTTGTGATAAAAAAAACGAATGGGTGTGTGCTGTTGCCCTTTGTATTTTTGTTTTATAGAACAAATCTATTTACTTACTAGATAATTTCCAATTGCTAGATAATCCATTTTAGTTCTCTTAAAAGTTTTTATGGCATCTTCTGGAGAGCATACGATAGGCTCATTGTCGTTAAAGGAAGTGTTAAGCACAATAGGTACTCCAGTGCGTTTATAGAACTGATATATAAGTTTGTGATATAGTGGATTAGTTTTTTTGCTAACTACTTGCAGACGACCTGTCCCATCTATGTGAATTACTGATGGTATTTTTTTTTGTTTAATTTTTTTTGCATCAAAGTTTACTTCCATAAATTCTGCAGATAAAGATTTTCCCCATCGGTGTTCTTTGAACCAACTTGATAAAAACTCCTTAAGTACGCTTGGTGCAAACGGTCGGAAGGATTCACGTCGCTTAATGCGTTCGTTAAGAATTTCTTTCATATCCTTTCGACGTGGATCAGCAAGAAGCGAACGATTTCCTAATGCTCTAGGACCCCATTCTTCTCTTCCCTGAAACCAGCCTATAATTTTTCCCTCGGATAATTTTTCTGCTACTTTTTCTGTAATATCCGTAGTTTTTTTATAGGAAGAAATTTTAAATTTTTTTAGAGCTGAAATAATTTCTAAATCAGAGTATTTCGGACCCCAGTATACATTTTCCATTATAAATGAGCGTGGTTTATTTAACTCTTGATGCCAAATATAATAAGCTGCTCCCAGGGCTGTGCCCGCATCATTAGCTGCCGGCTGAACATATAAATTTTTACAGATAGAATTTTTCAAGAGTAAACTATTAGATACACAATTCAACGCTACGCCACCAGCAAGACATATATTTTTTGAACCTGTTTTTTTGGAGAGAAAAGTAACAAGATGGATAACTACATCGTCGGTAATTGCCTGGAGGGCAGCTGCTATATCTTTATGATTTTTCGTTGGTTTTAATGGACGCCTAATCTCTTTTGGTGTTTTAAATAAATCTTCAAGCTGGCTGAAATCATCCATTCGGAAACGCATAATGCTATTATCTACAGTAAATTCTCCGTCCGCTTTTAGTTGAACTATTTTTTGAAAAATTTTATAGAATCTTCTCGGATTGCCATAAGCAGCTAGACCCATAATTTTTGAAGCGTCATATTCTGTAAACCCTAAATATTTGCTAATTTTTTCCCAAAGAAAACCTAGGGAATTTGGATAATAAATTTCTTTAAGGACTTGAATGGCATTATTCTTCCCATATCCCATCCAAGTAGATGAGAGCTCACCAATACCATCAATAGATAGTATTGCAGATTTAGAAAATGGTGAAACAAAAAAGGCGCTACTTGCGTGACAAATATGATGGGGAATCCACCGGATTTTTCTACTTAAATCTTCACCAGCTAGATGGTTTAATAATAATGGGACTCTGGTAATTTTTTTATAAAATAATCTTTCTCCTCTTTCACTGCCCCAGTTTCCGGGCATGTAATAAGAATCGACATTAATATTCTTCAGTCGTTCTTTTGGGGAGAATGAAAGACCAATGTAATTAACGCGCTTAAGTGGGATTTGTGCTATATCTAAGCAATAGTTTATCGCTTCTTTTGGTAAAACATCTGGATTATTAATTAAGGCTTGCTTACCACGCTTTATACGTGAGAACCTTTCTTCTTCAACGGCCGCTAATAATTTACCGTTTTTAATAATACAAGCCGATAACTCGTGATAAGCAAAATTAAGTCCTAAGATGTATGTAGGTTTTTTCATGTATTATTAGCTGTGAATAACTTTTGGTATTGTATATTAATTATTTTCTTATCATAATACAAGTAATACTATAGGTAAAGCATTATAAAGGGATGAAATTAAATTTTCTTACGAAACTCCTAGTCTTGAATTATGTTTTAGCCGTTGTTATGGTTGTGTTTTTGTATGTTTCTGGCATCCAAACTTCGCTTTTAAATAATTTATATGGGGTGCTATTTTTAGGATTTATTCCGCTCATCGGAGGCCTTAATGGGTTAATTCTCTCAAAGCACTGGGGATATTTTAAAAGTGCTATCGGTAAATCTATTATCTTTCTGTCACTGGGATTAATCTCTTGGGGTTTAGGCACATACATTTTTTCTGGTGTATATAATTTTTTACTTGGTGTAGCAGTACCGTATCCATCTATTGCAGATGTGGGGTACATTTTGAGTATCCCTCTTTGGATAATGGGGGTATTACAATTAGCTAAAGCTACTGGCGCCAAGTATGGATTGCGTTCGTTAAAGGGTAAATCCTTATTATTGATTATCCCGATATTAGTAATCGGTATTTCATATTATCTTCTTATCACGGTGGCACGGGATGGTGTAATTGATACTTCTGATTCAGAAATTTTAAAATTATTTTTTGACTTTGCTTATCCTGTAGGAGATTTATTAATCTTAACTGTGGTGACTCTTGTTTATTCTTTATCCTATAGATATTTAGGTGGGATATTTAAAAATGCTGTTTATTTAATATTATTAGGATTTATTTTAATGTATCTTGCTGATTTTGCCTTTTCTTATACAACGACAACAGAAACTTTTTATCCTGCGAATTGGGTAGACCTTTTGTTTACTACAGCTATGTTTATTATAGTATTAGGCGTATCGCAATTTACTCCTAAGACTGTTAATCAAGACTAATCTAACTTGTAAATTATATGGTAACGTTTGCTCAAATCCCAATACGTATCATAAAAGAACAGGAACTTATTATAGGTCCCTTGGCTTGGGATGAGGCACTTAAGGTGGGCGGGCTTACTATTGATCAATCGCACAGCTCTGTTTCTTTTGCCGGAGATGAAAAAGATGTCATAAACCGCCTGGTTGCCCAATACGAGCGGCTTTTTGGAAAAGCCTCCCACGAAGTCTGCAAAGAAGCCGTCCAAGATTTGATAGCCGAAATGGCGCCAGACCAGATACCATCTAGTTTGAAGTAATTGATTGATTTTGCGATAATAGTACAAAACGGATCATGATCCGTTTTTTGCATTTTTATTAAAAAACCTTCATAATAAAAGAAAAATTTATGTCAGAACAACCAAGAAATAATAAAGAAGAAAATAGAGTACCAATAGATTATATAAAAGAATGGATTTTCTATTACATAAATTATGAATATTAAAATAAGAAAATTTAAAGATTCTGATATTTTAGGTGTTGTTTCTTTAATAAAAGAGACTTTTTATAAATATAATAAAAAAGAGGCAACTAAAACAGGGATTAAAAATTATCTTACTTACTACAGTATTAATAAAGATAATTTAGAAAAGGTTAAAATTAGTTTTTTAAAAACACCTATATTTTTTGTTGCTTTAGATAATAAGAAAATTGTAGGCATGATACGGGGTACAAAAAGTTATATGGTTAATCTTTTTGTTAATGGTAATTATCATAATCAGGGAATTGGTAGAGAATTAGTTAATAAATTTGAAAATGAGGCAAAAAAACAAGTTTCCAGTGAGATAAAAATAAGAGCTTCCTTATTTGCTGTGCCATTTTATCAAAAAATAGGTTATAAAAAAACTACAGGAATTAAAAACTATAAAGGCATAAAAGTATATCCAATGAAAAAATTAATATTTTAAAAATATTAGAAAGGTGAATCAATAGGGTCGGTCACCATTTATTATCAATTGATCAATCTCATAGTTCTGTTTCTTTCGCCGGAGATGAAAAAGATATTATAGAAATCCCCGCTGCTTCGCAGCTCTCTAATAATTTTTAAAGATTTATTTTCATTCTGTGAAAACTTTAAAAATTATTGGATTTATATATTTTCCTCCGCTGCGGCTCCGGGCAGGCATTCGCCTGAAAATATAAACCGCCTGGTTGCCCAGTATATTTTCATAAAAAAACGACTATCGCCGTTTTTTTATTTGCATTTCCGTTTGCATTTTTGTTACTAAAAAGGCAAAATAAGTTTACAAATGAAAATATGCCGGTACTGGAGCCTTTTGGTCTTTCAAATAAAGAATCAAGAGGTCATGATACACTTATGTATTTATTGGAGAATAAAAAGTAAAAAAAGTATGGCTCACATTAATGAACTCATCGATTTTACAATTGCTGTATATATTGTACATGATGATAAGGTCCTACTTATCCATCACAAGCAACTTTTGAAATGGTTGCCTATTGGCGGCCATATCGAACTACACGAAGATCCCGAAGAAGCATTGTTTCGTGAAATTCAAGAAGAGTGCGGGCTTGAAGTAGAAGTCGCTGGGACAAAACAGACACTCAATGAAGTTGGCACAAAGTCTCTTTTGCCTCCCATATACTTGAATATTCACGATATCAAACTGCCTCATCGGCATGTTGGATTCATCTATTTTGCTAAGGCAAAATCGGATAAATTTGCCCATAACAAAGAGGAACACGATAATATCCGTTGGTTTACGGCGAATGAGCTTTTAGATCCACAGTATGTGATTGGTGAATATGTTCGCTACTACGCCGAACAGGCTATTAAGTACTTCCATAAAGGAGAAAGTAATGCTTAAGCTCGCTGTTATTGGTTTAGGGAAACGAGCTCTTAAGAGCCATATTCCCTCAGTTCTTGAAAGTGAAAAGTTTGATTTAGTCGCATTATATGTGTAAAGATGCAGTCCAAGATTTAATTGCTGAAATGCCTCCAGAACAAATCCCATCTAGTTTAAAATAATTGATTGATTTTGCAATACTAGTACAAAACGGATCATGATCCGTTTTTTGCATTTTTATTAAAAAACCTTCATAATAAAAGAAAAATTTATGTCAGAACAATCAAGAAATAGTAAAGAAGAAAATAGAGTACCAATAGATTATATAAAAGACAAATATAATAAAATATATTCTGAAAACGAAGTTACTTTTGGTAAGGGTAAACCAGAAAAAATTATTGAGGATATAATCCAGTATTGTACCTCTGGGTCGGTTTTAGAATTAGGTGCTGGTGAAGGAAGAAATTCTTTATTTTTAGCTGGACATGGGCTTGAAGTAACAGCAAAAGACATATCCGATGTAGGTGTAGATAAGATTAACAAGTTAGCAGAGGCGAAGGGTTTAAATATAAAAGCAGAAGTTGCAGATGTTAGTGATTTAAGTCTTGATAATAATTTTGATGTACTTATTTCTACTTTTATGTTGCATCATCTATCTCGCAGGGAAGCAATAAAGTTAATTGAGCAAATGAAGGAACATACAAATGTTGATGGATTAAATGCCATAACTGCCTTCACTAAAAATGGCGATTTTTTCAAAAGAAACCCTGAAACAGATGATTTTTATCCTGAAGAGGGAGAACTAAAAGATATATACTCGGATTGGGAAATTTTAGAATACGAAGAAGTTGAAGGCGGGGCGTTTGACAAAAATCCAGATGGAAGTCCTATTTTAAATATATCTGCGAAAATATTAGCTAAAAAACTGAAATAAAAAATGAAACTATATTTAGTAAGGCATGGTCAAACAGAACACAACGCTTCATCATTACATCAAGATGAAAAAGTTGAATTGTCTAAGCAGGGTAAAAAACAAGCTATAATTCTAGCCAAAAGATTTTCAAAAATTCCCATAGAATTGATTTATTCCAGCCCAATGAATAGGGCCAGAAAGACTGCAGAAGTTATTAATAAAAAAATTAAAAAAGAAATTATCTATAGTGATTTTTTGAAAGAGTGGAAAAATCCATCGGAAGTTATTGATAAGAGCATTGATGATCCTGAAGTTAAAAAAATTCATGAACTGACCTATAAACATAGAGACGATCCTTTTTGGCACTATTCTGATGAGGAAAATTTTTTTGAATTTAAAAAAAGAGTTTTTAAATTCATTAATCTTTTAAGTAAAACTAAAAAAGAAAATATTTTAGCAGTAACCCATGGAGGCCCGATAAGAGTAATGATTCTTTTAATGATGCTTGGAGACAATATTAATGGAGATGATTTCAGAAAATTTAAATCCACATTCAGATTAGATAATACGGGCATAACTCTGTGCAAGAAAGAAAATGGGTACTGGGTAATTCAAACCTTTAACGACCATTCTCACTTAGGTTGATTCATTAATTTTATTTAAATAAATTTATAAGGAACTAATGGATATTGCTAAATTAAAGAAAATATAGTATAGTCTTATTAGCTTCTTTGATAAGCCAAACAAACTATGAAAGGAAATTATCGTATGAAAAGCCAAGAGAAGCAAATGGCGGATCGCATAATTCTAACTGGCGATCGGCCTACCGGCCCCTTGCATTTAGGTCACTATGTAGGTTCGCTGCGTGGACGTGTTGGGCTCCAACATCAGCACAAGCAATTCATAATGATCGCTGATGCACAAGCTCTTACCGACAACGCCGAAAATCCGGAAAAAGTTCGCAAGAACATCTTGGAAGTGGCACTTGACTATCTTGCCGTGGGAATTGATCCCACAATTACGACCATCTTCATTCAGTCGCTTGTTCCGGAACTCGCCGAACTGACAATGTACTATCTCAACTTGGTGACCGTCGCGCGCCTTCAGCGCAACCCAACCATCAAGGAAGAGATTATCCAGCGTGGGTTCGAGTCCAGTATTCCTGCTGGATTTCTCATGTATCCTGTGAGTCAGGCTGCAGACATTACTGCTTTCAAAGCGGATCTGGTGCCTGTGGGTGATGACCAGCTTCCGATGATCGAACAGACTAATGAGATCGTGCGCAGTTTTAATCGCATCTATAATTGTTCTGTCCTCGTTGAGCCAAAAGCACTTCTTTCAAGTGTCCCACGGCTTCCGGGCACAGATGGTAAAGGCAAGATGAGTAAATCTTTAGGAAATGTGATTTCCCTGTGTGACAGTGTAGCCGATGTGACCAAGAAGATTAAAACGATGTACACGGATCCAAAACACCTGCGAGTGGAGGATTCCGGTAATGTGGAAGGGAACCCCGTGTTCGCCTATCTAGATGCATTCGATCCGGACAAGGTTGCTCTTGAAGCGATGAAAGATCACTACAAACGAGGTGGTCTTGGGGATGTCGTTGTCAAAAAGCGGCTTCTCGAAGTTCTTCTGGCAGAGCTTAATCCCATCCGCGCTCATCGCGAACAGTTCGCGAAGGATCCTGCGCAGGTGATGCGTATCCTCAAAGAAGGTACCGAAGTAGCAAGAAAAGTTGCTTCTCAAACCTTAAAAGAGGTGCGCAAAGCGATGAAAATCGATTATTTCTAAAGGTAAACCCTTATGTTCTCAAGAGAGAATGTAGGGGTTTTTATATTTTATCTAATATCTTTTAAGAAAATTTACCAAATAAAATTCAAAATATAAGTGAACAAAATAAACTAAAAACTTGCAATAATTTAAAAGTATGTTACTATAATAAAAAAAGACGCCTATAGCAGGCTTGCCGAAAACTCAGGCCTTTGACAAAAGGAGCATTGGAATGAATCTTGCACCAGAAATTGCAAAACCAGCTACTTCTACACTGTTGAAAAGATCACATGCCATTATTATCGCTGGGCCTGCGGGTGTTGGTAAGACGGCCGCCGCTCACTATCTGAAAGATGCCTTACATGCTCATCTTCCGTGGGTAGTAAGATATCTATCAGGAGATATGTATTCGCACATCTCATTTCCGTGGGTTGCGAATACTGAGCAGCTTGATAGGAAGTATGATTGCCTCTGTTCTTCAATAGAACATCTGATCAGGAGGGATCATAACATTATTCTTGTTATGGATGATCTCTTCAGGAGAGACGAAGACTGGAGGCGTGTTCTTGATGCGCTAGATCGGAACGGTGTTTCTGCACAAACATTCCTCTTAGCTACAGAGTTGCCAGAACTACTTGCAAGGAATGCAAAACGTACTGGTTTCCAGAAAGCTTCGGAGGATCAGATCAGAGAAGCGTTTCGGTTGAGCAGTCTCATTAATTGGATACCATCCATTAGTGTATCCGCCGACCAGGAAACTGATAGCGTGGTGAAGGAAATCCTGAGTCTCTTTTTATGTAAAATATAAAAAGAGAGCGCTGCCTAGTGATAGACAGCGCATTTTTTTTGGAACGACACTTATACTAGCTGCTGCAACTGCACCAACCGTACACTTCGCACTCCTTGCAGTCCGGATTGCTGTGGACGTACTTGGAGTCATCGGCGTGCTTGCGCTTCGGTTCGAGCCAGACAGGGTATGGTTCGCCAAACTCGGCCTTGTATAGCTCGATGGCGTTGAGGTACGCCGTGCGTTGCGGGCTTCCGGTAGTCGCATGGTGGACGAAAATTCCGAGACGACGGGACAGCTGGCGATAATCTTTCGTTTGAATGATCATCGCGTGCCACATCTCGTCCAACTGGTCCGAGGGCGTGATATTGTCTGCGTGGAAGCACGCGAGACAGAGAAACTTGAGCATTTCAACGAAATGCTCATTCGCCGTTTTCTGATCGAGGCCGAAGATGCGAGCGTAGTAGCTGATCGCGCCTTCGTTTCGAAAGTCTTTCACGGTCTCGAAGAGTGCGGCGGGCGAGGACGGTCGCCGTGGTGATATGCCAATATTCCTCTCGAGGATAGCAGTGCTCATAGAGCAGCTCCTTAAAGAACATTCTGAGATTTTGTTAGCGAAATTGCTAACCTAACCCCTTGATTAAATATTTTACATAAATTTAATACTTTGTCAATAATTTTCGGTCTTTTTGCTTTCATCTCCACGATAATATCTTGAGACGAAAAAGATGTGATCAAGCGCCTGGTTGCCCAATATGAACGGCTTTTTGGGAAAGCTTCCCACGAAGTGTGTAAGGAAGCCGTGCAAGACCTTATCGCCGAAATGGCGCCAGACCAGATACCATCTAGTTTGAAGTAGAATGCACAATATCAAGCAATGAATTTTTAAGTGGCTATACTGCCACTTTTTGTTGACAGAATCATCTTATGATGTATTATAAATATAGAGAATTGCAGAACTCGGCATTGCGCAGAATTTGTGATTTCTACTGTTCTTTTAAGGAGGTATTTTATGCTGACCGAATTGGAGAAAGAACGACTATGTCGTCTTCCTCTCGATCCTCAAATGTTTGATAAAGAGGATTGGAATGATCTTCAGTTTCGCCTTATGCGCGTTCTCGAAGAAGAGGAGATTTTTTCTTCTTATCAGGAATTGTCATTAGTTCCAACTCCACCTCAAAATGGTGAGAATGTTCCATAACATTGACAATTCTCCATGAATGTTCAGAATTGAGTATAAGGTTTGGTAATGTGCCTTACCTTGAAGATTCCCTGTCCTTTTCACAAAGGAGTTCCAATGACCGTGTATCGTGGGATCAAGATTACCAACAGCTGGGTTGCCACTTCATCGGGACCTGGTGGTGGTACTCCCTCGAGGGCGAGTTCGCTCAAGGGTTGCAAGAAAGCGACTCTGGAAGAAGTGTTGGAGTACCAAAACTCCAACGTCGTTCTGCGAATTCAGAGGGAACTTGGGGTTGAAGTGTCCAAGGCACAGGAATTCTTCACTGATTTGAAGCGCTTCCTGTGGCTGGTTGCCAACTCCTCGGTTGAATGTCTCGTTCCTAGTCCTGTCGTCGATGAGGCGTGGCATTCTTTTGTACTCTTCACGCAAGAGTACACCGACTTCTGCGATCGCTACTTCGGTCGCTTCATCCATCATTCTCCCGTGCATCAGGGTGAAGCTCGGATGACCGCGGAAGATCTGCAGCCAACCATTGACGCAGTTCAAGCCGCATTCGGCGGGATCCCGTCAACCAACTGGCACTACGTGCCGGTCAAGGAATTGCTTGCTGCATAGTGAGCAATTCACATGCCCGCTTCTGATGAAAATCATGAGCGGGCTAATTTTTTATAAAAACTATATGAATTATTTGTATCATCGAGTTCCAGAAAATATGCAAGGCAGTGTTTTGTATCCACTGAATGTAATAAAAGAAAAGTACCCCGAAATTTACCAAAAGCAGGTTAGTAAATATGTGGGGCGGGAAGAATTAACCAAGCGCATTATTCCAATCTTAAATTGCCTATGGAGCGATGTATTGCATTTTTCTCCTGTACATCCTGCAGAAGTTAAAAAAGCCCTCATTGAAGCTGGGTGGTCTTCAGATTTTTCTATGCAATATTATCAAATTGATCCTAGAATACTGGAATCGAAAAATACTATTGTCTATTTTGCGAGTCCTGATAATAAAATAAATGATCCTAATCCAGATAATTTTATATCGTATAATCCCGCTGATTTAGAAAAGTTTTCTGTGATGCCAGAAAAAAATAAGCAGTACTACAAGGAAGTTATTAATCAGGGTGGACGGCCATTACTTTATCCTTGGATTACACACATTTTATATAAAGGTAGTATTAATATTACTGATTTTCCAATTATTTCTGTATAACTATACATTTTTTAAGATAAATTCTCGGGTTAATTTTCAGATTTTTTTATAAACAACCACAAACTAAAAAGCGGCTTTAAAACCGCTTTTTAGTTGTAATATTGTTTCTTATGTCTTAGTTGTTCTATTTATCTATTACTTTGTAAGAATAATTAAAATCTCTTTTTTTAACTTCAATAACAAAAAGATAGTCCTGTTCCTTGCCCTTGGATAACGGCTTTATATATTCGGCAACGCCCTGTGTATCTTCATTTGAAAATCCAACACCCTCTAGGACATAAATATAACCTTTTTGCCGTATTACTTCTCCCTCAGGCTTTCCCTCAATAATAACTTCTTGAGAGTTGCCTTTATTGAGTCTATAATCTAGGTTAGTTTGACCAGGAAGGTTGTTTGGAAAGAGAGCCTTGATAATTGCCACTCCTCCGTCATCGGTAGCATGAAAAATTCCTCTCCCTGAAATTAATTTCTCACCTTGAGGAATAAGTGTTCCACTGCCATGAAATAAGTATCCTTTTTCTTTATTGAGCCAGTTTAAAAAATCTTCTAGCCTAGAAGATGTGAAATTCTCATGTGAAATATATTTATGAGACAATCCTACATTAAGAATTTTTTCAAAATCCATTATATTTTTCTAAAGAAGCTTATTTTTATATTTTAATTTTAAATCGCCCCGAGACTTTATACAAGTCTCGAGTTTGAAATAATGATAAAACAATTTAAAGATAATAATCAGTTCAAATGCTTTGTATTATTTACTTTTTCCCCATTTGAATTATGATAAGTCTATGATTGAAGTAGAGAAGAAGTTTATCTTAACCCCAGAGCAAGAAAAAAGCCTTATTGAAGGGGCTGAATTTTTAGGTGAGAAACAATTTACTGATATTTATTACGACGACAAGGATTTTTCATTAACTACCAAAGATATTTGGTTTCGCCAAAGGGATGGAAGATTTGAATTAAAACTTCCTATGAACGTTTCTTTGGAAGAAAGGGTTTCAGACCAATACAAAGAAATAGAAGATGAAAAAGAAATAAAAAAGTATTTTAATTTTAATAATGATGCTAGCTTGTCGGATTTATTAAAAGAGAGGGAATACGAATCATTTTGCATTATGACGACTATAAGAAAAAAATACAAAAAAGAAGATTTTGGGATAGATATGGATATTGTGGATTTTGGTTATGCTATTGCTGAAATAGAATATATGGCCCAAGACAATTCAAATTTACAACAGGCAACTGATAAAATTATTGAATTTGCAAAGAAACATAATCTGACGTTTGATGAATTAACACGGGGAAAGGGGTCTGAATACATAAGAAGAAATAATCCAAAGCATTTCCAAGCACTTATTGATGTGAAAGTAATTAAATAAAAACCATGGAATTATTACCCGTAAAACCATTTCAAGAAACTCTTTTTAAGAGTATGTGTGGGCCAGCAAGCCTCAAAATGGTTTTTGATTACTATGGAATTGAGAAAAGTGAAGAAGAAATTGCTAAACTGGCTGGAACCACCGAAGATTTGGGCACAGACGAGGAAGGCATTAAGAAAGCAGTCGAAAGTTTAGGATTTAAAATAGAAATCAAAAATAATTCTACTTTTGAAGATATAGAAGGCTTTTTGAATAAAAAAATACCAGTCATGGTAAACTGGTTTACCAGAGGCAGAATAGATTATGATGATTCCCAAGTCCCTGATGGTCATTATTCAGTTGTTGTGGGATTGGATGACGAATTTATTTACCTCCAAGATCCAGAGATAGGAAAGTTACGGAAAATTGAAAGAAGTGATTTTATGAAAGTTTGGTTTGATTTCAAAGGAGAATATATTAAGTCTAATGAACTCATAATCAGGCAGATTATTGCAATTTTTCAATAAATAAGATAGACCATAGGCAGCCTTTTATCTTCAACCTAAACTTTTGGAAGGACGAGCGAAGCTAACCACTTCGCTTTTTATTTTGTGGTATAATAAAATAATTACTTAAATTTCATACATTATGTTTGGATTTGGCCAGCGTAAAAAAATTACCGAAAAGCTTTACGAACAGAATCTTGAGCTTGCGGTGAAAAATAAAACACTTTCCCTCCTTGAAAAGTTGTATCAAACGAGTGTTTTGACCCTGATGCCAGAAGAAATGGCAAGGGAAATAACCGATACGATTCGCAAAGACTTGAATCTTGAGTTTGCGGGCGTGTTGATATTCAACAAAGAGTCTGATGCTTTAATACCTCTGGTTTTTTCTAAATCTGAAAGGCTCGTCAATACGTTGCAAAAGTTAGGCTTTCTTTTGCGGGATGTAACAATAACTAATATTTCAAAGCGGGATTTTTTTAAGCAAGTTGTATATGCTCAAAAAGAAAATATAACTGATAATATTGAAGAGGTCTGGGAGGAACTTGTAAAACAAGAACATTTACAAGAAATAAAGAAAGCGTCACATATTAAAACGGTATTGCTGTATCCGCTTATCAAAGGCAAAGAAGCGCTTGGGGTGTTAATATTGGGCCTTAACCGTGACTATCAGACGCTTAATACATTTGAAAAAGCCTCTATAAAAAGTTTTATCAATGTGATAGCCCTTTTGCTTGATAAGGCATACTTGTATAAAGACTTGCAGGATTCTTATGAAATAACCAAAAAGGCATACGCGGTTGAAAAACAAGCTAAAGAAGAATTAGAGCAATTAGATAAAATAAAAGACCAGTTTCTTGCCCAGACCCAGCATGATTTGCGTACGCCTCTGACTTCTATTATGGGTTATAGTGATCTTCTTTTGGGGGGCACGTTTGGAAAATTGTCTAAAAAAACTACTGAAATAATACAAAAAATACAACTGTTGACGAATGGAATGATTAAGAAAGCAAATAACTTTTTGGATTTAGCCCAATTCCAGCTTGGTAAATCTGCCGTTGAGTTGAAACCCGATGTACCGGTGTTGTCTATATTAGAAGAGATAAAAACCGAACTTGAATTTAAAGCCCAGTCAAAAGGAGTCTCTTTGGATTTAGAAAAGCCAAAACAGGAGCTTATGATCAACGCTGATAGGGAAAAATTAAAAGCTGCGCTGTTTAATATTGTTGATAACTCAATTAAATATACCCCAAAAGGAGGCGTGACAATAAAAATAGAAAATCACACGAGTGTTAAAATTATTATTTCAGATACCGGCATTGGTATTTCTAGGGAAAGAGTTGGAACCATTTTTGAAACTATGTTTGACCGGTCTGAACAGGCTAAAAAAACGGCCACGGGCATTGGCGTAGGCTTATACCTTTCAACCCAAATTATCAAGGCGCACCAAGGCAAGGTTTGGGCGGAATCAGAAGGAGAGGGGAAGGGATCTACGTTTTACATTGAATTACCTCTGGTCTAGGGTATAGGCCGTCAATTTTTTTTTGGTGTGATTTATAGGATTGTCTTTTTGATAGTTTTTGGTATGGTCAGTTAAGCTAAAAATTAATTTGTAAAAATATGAGCGGATTTTCTAAAAATTATGATAAGTAAAAAAAACTTTTTGTCATTCGCACATGTTAATCAAGAAGTCATAAAAGAGAAGTTGGCCTATACTGAAGTTTCTTTTGATTCTGATATTGGATGGTTAAAGTATTTTGTTTCCGAAACACCCAACGGGGTACTTTTCCAGAAAAATATTCTCTATGATATTGTTTGTAGTCAAAAAGTTTATCTAGCTCACATCACCACAAATTTACCAGCTATTCAGGCAGAAGGAAGACTGTTATCGAGCAGTGGATGTTTGGTTGGTAGTATTTATAGCACACCGGTAATTCAAGAGGGCGAGAATTTTAGATTACACAATCTAGGGGAATATATTCTTCTAAAAGAAGCTCCTGCTTTCAGTAAAAACAAAAATGTTTGCCCATTATTAGTTGAGCTAGAATTTTCACATCCAGCGATCCGTCCAGCAGTAGGCGTCGACTATCTTAAACTTGGCCAAGTTCACTTTGATATTTTCTCTGAGCTAAGCTACCTGCTATCTCATCATGAATTGGAAGAATTGAATCTATCAACCATAAATTCTATTCGTAAAATCAGCAACTTACTAATAGTAGTCGGGAAGCACAGTCCTGAATCTATCTTGAAAAATTTCGGCAAATTTTATGAGTTATATTTGTGTGCCATAAGTGATTCGCCTATTCTCGGGTATATATTATTTGAGGTGTTGTGTGAATATATCGCCCTATTTCAAAGGGGAGAACGAGTAGAACGATATAAAGAAAAAGGCGAGCTTTACTGTTCAAACTTCAAAAGCATGTTATTTGAAATCTGTCCCAATGTCACAACATCTTTTAATCTCGGCCTTTTTCGTCCAGAATTGAGTAGGATTAAAAGTTATATAGCCACAATGGCAATTTCTAGCAATGATAAACTATCCTTTGAACAATTTCTTGCCAAGCGCTTACATTATCTGATATCTGGACGTTTCTACCGTACTGACAGCGATGAGAATTTAAAAAAATCTTTTTGGGAGAATATCGAATGGAATCTGCCATATTTACAACATCAACTTGCGCCGTTGCTCGGTCACACTATCCACCGTTTTCTGAGAAATATGAAGCGATACCCCAACTTCTATTTTTATTTTGATCAATATAAAGCACTACAAGTATGGAACTATTGGAATCAAGCTTCAATAGCATTACCTTACAATGCCATATTACCAAAAGGAGAGATAGGTATTAATCCCGCAAATCCATATATGAAATATTCTGTCTATACAGCTAAATCTTATCAAAAGGATGGTTTGACTTACTTAACAAAAGATAAAAAAATTCAAATAACCATTGAGCCTCGGCTGACCGAATTAAATATGTCGTCGATGAGAAAAAAGATATGAAAAAAAGACAAGCAGAACTTACATATCGTAAAGTAAAACAAATAGATAAATTCACGAAACAACTGTTGAAAAACAAACAACTCCAACCGGCGTTTTATATTACATTGCTACAATTACAAAAAGACACAAACGCGGCGCTGTCTTTCTGGAACAGTGTTCGGAATAACAAAACACAAAAAAACAAACCTGAGGTCGCCAGTAGTGATAAGCTACAGATTGGGGGCGGTAAACGTTATATGCACGGGTTTGTTAATCTTGATATATTTCCACCAGCAGATATTATCTGGGATTCTCGTTATGGTTTGCCGTTCCAAAAGGATACCTTTAGTTTTATTTTTTCTGAACATTTTCTTGAACATCTTGATTTCCCAATTTCTGTAAATTGTGTGCTGCAAGAAATCTACAGGATATTGAAACCAAGTGGGAAAGTAGTGATTGGGGTTCCCGATGGTGGGAAAGTGATTAAAGCATACGGTGAAAGAAATAAAAAATTTTTACACAAACTAAGACAACAAGCTTACAATAGACGCCAACTACCAATCGAAACCTATAGCGATATTGATTTGGTAAATTACCTCTTCCGCGATCAATTAGAAAACCCCAACTATACCATTCATTATTGGGCATACGATAAAAATTCTTTGGAGAATATTTTACGTTCTGTTGGTTTCAAAAAAGTGGAGAAATACCCCTTCAACCCTTTATATTGTAATCCAAAGAGAAAATTCTTTACCCTGTATCTACAAGCAGCCAAGTGATATGAATTTACGCGAACAATTATTAAACTCTCCAAAACCACCTCATCAATTTCACGATGCGGATTCCATAGAATGGCTTTCGCTTAATCGCCCAGAGTTTCTTCCAAAAATATATAAACTTAAACAGTCTTTTGTTGAAATTGTTGAGAGAAAAAAACCATGGGAAAGATGCAATAATGATTGGTTTACAAATAAACTAATCAGAGATGGTATTCATGGGTTTCGCCATGTATGTCGAGTGGCTATTTATTCAATATCACTGGCCCTACAGGCAAGACCAGAGATATCTGAACAAGAAATAGAAGCCCTGATTTTTGCCGCATTATTACATGACTGTCGAAGAGTAAATGATAATGCCGACTTCCGACATGGAGTAAGAGCCAAAGAATGGCTCGGTAAAAACAATCATATTTTGCCAAAAAAACTACAGCCGTTATACAAAGCAATACATTTTGCTATAGCCGTTCATAATGATCAGTATGATCAAATAATTAGAAAGGTAAATTATCAAAAATTTAAATTTTTTGTAGACATTCTTAAAACCGCAGATGCTTTAGACAGGTATCGTTTTCCCAGGGAAGACTGGTGGTTAAAAAATGAATTTGTTGTTCTAATTCCCAACCAACAGAATATGGCTTTTGCGTATGATCTGGTCTTGGGGTGTGAGAGACTATTCTTACAGACGAAAGACAATCAAGGTTCGGTAGAAAGAGCTTGGAAAAAATTAAATCAGGATAATTATGCGAACAGGTAATACAAGAAAAGAAATTTTCACCACTATCTATAAAACTCACCACTGGAAGTCTTCTGAGTCTGTGTCAGGACCGGGTTCAGAATTGTGTCAAACCGAAAGTTTGCGTTATGCGCTTCCCATTATTTTTAAAAAATACAATATCAAGACAGTACTCGATATTCCGTGCGGTGATTTTAACTGGATGCGATACGTAAATATGAGCTATCTCGACCGTTATGTGGGTGCTGATATAGTGAAAGATATTGTACAGGATAATTCTAAACTTTATACAAATCAAAAAGTATCTTTTCAAAAAATTGATATCGTGGAAGATACGCTTCCAATGGTTGATCTTGTATTTACTCGAGATTGTTTTGTCCACTTATCCAATATTGAAGTTTTAGATGCAATAAAGAACATTGCAAAAAGCAAATCGAAATACTTTTTATCAACTACATACCAAAATCATTCTAAAAACGAGGATACTTCTCAAGGAAAATGGAGGCCCATAAATCTTAATCGGACACCATTCAACCTACCACCATACATTGACTATATAGATACAGATTTTCAAGATAGCGGTAAAAATTATCCGGGTAATGGTTTGGGATTATGGCGTATAGAAAATTTGCTGTTCCTCAAAATTGACATTATGACGCCAAAATGATAGCGTTAAAGTAGATCGTTCAAAATAAACCACAAAGTAAGGAGAATGTATGAAAAAACAAATCGAAATTGAACATCGTGCGCGCTTCTCGAAAGAAGAGCGTGACCAGTTGCTATCTTTCCTACAAGAGAACGGCAAGGACATTGGGGAAGACGATAAGAACGTCTATTTCTTTACCCTTCCCGATAAGCTCTTGAAGGTAACGGATAATATCTCCAAAAACACCGCCAAAATCACCGGTAAAATGGGTAGAATTGGTGAAGGCAGTGGATTCGAAGAGATAGAGTTTCCTATTGAGAGAACGGACGTGTTGAAGGCGGTCGAACTCTTTAAAAAGTTCGGTTTCACTAATGTACACGATTCGTTCCAAAGTCGTCATAATTTCGAGTACAAAGATGTAGAAATTGCCCTCAAGTACAGTGAAATGTGGGGGTATCATGCTGAATTTGAGATCGTGATTGATGACGAAACGAAAAAGGGTGTAGCCGACCAAAAGATTATGAGTGTTGCCAAAGAACTTGGTGTGAGGCTCATGACCGAAGAAGAACTCAAAGTGTTTATCCGGCAGAAGGAAATCGAGATTAAGTCTGCTCGTTCATAGCCGCATCGTTTCGATTAAACAGAATGATGTGGCTTTTTTTTGCAAAGAAAAAGCCCTGTCCAGTTGCGATAACTAGACAGGGCCGTCGTCCAGATTAGACGATTGTTAGAGCTTGAGCGGCTGCAGCCGATCCCGCACCACGTCCTGGTGAATAAGATCGGGAAGCGCCACTCCTTCGACGACCACGTTACGCGCCGCGCACTCTTCCATCGTATCCATCCGACACTTGTCGAAAAGGGCGATGGCCTCGCGACCGAATCGAATCGCCTGCTCGTCGTTGCCTGCCTGCTTGTGAAGCATGGCAAGGACATAAGCGTACTCGGCGGCGTTGCGAGGATCCACTTCGTGTAACGAATTCAGGGTCTGTTCCAGAACTGTGTACTGCATGATGTCACCTCCTTTGGTTTGGTTCTCGGTGAATTCTCCGAGAACGAAATGCATAAAATCATCCGTCCTCTGCCATACCACCAGTTCAGCGGGGCTGAACCAATTGGCAACTTCTTGCTCGGCTTCCTCGGTCGTGCCAGAGGCATGAACAAGATTCTTGCAGGCGCTTCCCACCACGTTTGCCAAGTCTGGCGCGTTGATGGAAAAGTCTCCACGAATCGTACCCGGCCCTGCCTTGTATGGCAAGGTGTGTCCGATGAGCTTTCGTACCGTATCAACGGCATGAATGCCTTCGAGTACCATGACCATCACCGGACCGAGCGTCAAGTAGCGGTAGTTCCACTCCTTGATTTTCTGCCCGATCTCGAGCGGGTCAGCTGTACCGAGAATCTCGACGGGATCAATCCTATACTCCTGATACGTCTCGAGAGTCTTCTCGCCCATTCCCCGAATCCAGTCTTCGGACTTGGGGAAATGACCGTCCAGCAGCTTTCTGGTCGGAAAGACCAACTTGCATGCCACGATCTTGAGACCGGCCTGCTCGAAGCGCTGACAGATAATCCCGATGAGACCCCGCATGACTGCGTCTGGCTTGATGAGTACTAACGTTTTTTCACCAAGCATTTGTTGCAGACGTTCGTGCATTTAAGACACTTCCTTTCCAAAAATGTTTTTGCTGAATTCTCTGTAAGCATAGATTGATCCTTCCAGAATTACCACAAGGTCAGCGATCTTTGCGACAGCTTGTTTTTCATCCCACGATACCCAGATCTACTGATAGTGTTGATCCTTCTAGACCACGAAGGAATAGACCGGATGGTTTGTTTTTCCGTCAACTGACAGAACGAACGAGTGTCCGTTTTGCAGTTGAGCAACCAAATCCGTCCATGCCCTTCTTTGGTATTGGGCAAATTGCCGCAGGACAGAACTTTTTGTGCAATCCTCACGAATAAAATCCTTTGTAAAAAGAACTAAGGGAGCTAGCACTATGCCAACTTTACCTTTGATGGTAGTATATACTAACAAGCTTTATTTGTCAAATCTTATGTACATTCGTCAAGCGTTGTATACACCTTTTTCTTAAAAGCTCGTTCAAAACCTATAAAAAGCGTAACCAACCCGCTAGAAATGTACAAAAGTAATAAAAGCATGCATCTAAAACAGAGAACAGAGTTTTACACAGCTCTGTTCTTTTTTGCTGTGTTGTTACGTAGTATAATAAATGAATAATCGGGTAGTCTCCCAATTTGGAGCTAGGCTTAGCCTAGCTCTAACCTAAGATAAGACCCTTATGTTTGCGCATATCTAAATGAATATTGAACCTTTACGCCTTAAAAAATTTCTCTTAGATGCAGAACTGATTACTGAAGAGGATTTTGACAGGGCGCTGGATATCAGCACGAAAAATGACCAAGAAATTGGCCAGGTTTTGGTGTCCGAAAAACTGATTGACCAGGAACGGCTAACAAAATTTGAAGCTTACCTTTTAGGAATACCTTTTGTAAATATAGAAAAGGAAAGCATAGAACCAGGAGTGCTCAACCTTATTCCCAAGCAGGTAGCAAAATCCCATAATATTATTGCCTTTAGGAAACGGGATAACAATCTTGAGGTTGCCATGCTTGACCCGGAAGATTTGATTACCATAGAATTTATTAAAAAAACAAACCCGCTTTTAAAGATTTTGCCTAGGCTTACCACTCCTGACGGCATAAAAAATGCATTGCATCAGTACGAGGCTTCGTTGGATATAGAGTTTGGAAATATGATAAAATTAGATGCAAAAGATTTACAGGATGAGAAAGGAAAAAAAGCTGAGCCGTTAACTAGGGGTATAAGGAACATTAAAGAAGATGCCGGAACGCCGGAAAAAAAGGAAGAATTAATAAAAATTGCCGAGGAGCTGCCGATTATCAATATTGTTGATACGCTGTTAAAGCACGCCATTTTGCAACGGGCGTCGGATGTCCATATTGAGCCGTTGGAAAAAGAAGTAGTAGCTAGATTCAGGATTGACGGCATCTTATATGATGTAATGACTTTGCCCGTCGCAACTTCTTTGGGCATTGTAGCAAGGATAAAAGTGCTTTCTAATTTAAAGCTTGATGAGCATAGGCTGCCCCAGGACGGCCGGTTTAAAATTGAAACTGATGAGTATAAATATTCAATTAGGGTATCGGTGCTGCCGGTATTTAATGGGGAAAAAATCGTCATGAGATTATTGGCTGAAAATGTAAAGACGCAAACTCTGGATGGTCTGGGTTTTGCGGGCCTGGCGCTTGAAAAAGTCCGCAATAATCTAGTCAAACCTACTGGTATGATATTAATTACCGGGCCTACGGGATCTGGAAAAACTACTACCCTATATGCCATGATGGAAATTCTCAATACCCCTAGCGTCAATATATCTACTGTTGAGGACCCCATTGAATATAGAATGCCTAGGATTAACCAAACCCAAGTTAACCCTGCCATAGGTCTGACATTTGCCAACGGATTGCGGGCTTTGGTGAGGCAGGACCCCAATATTATCATGGTTGGTGAAATCAGAGATAATGAAACGGCAGGTTTAGCTATTAATGCTTCTCTTACCGGTCATTTGGTGTTGTCCACGCTTCATACCACTGAAGCCGCAGGAGCCATTTCAAGGCTCATTGATATGAAGGTGGAGCCCTTTTTAATTTCTTCAACCTTGAATGTGGTGATAGCCCAAAGGCTGGTAAGAAAATTTGATGGCGATAAGGAAAGGTATAAACTAAAGCCGGCAGACTTGGAAAACTTGGCAAAATATTGCGATTTGGATAGAATCTTAAAAATATTGAAAGAAGAAAAATTATTAAAACCAAAAGCTACGCTAAAAGACATTGAACTCTATAGGCCTAGGCCGTCCAAAGATTCTGAAAGCGGCTATAGAGGCAGGGTGGGCATCGTAGAGGTGCTTGTAGTAAATGATGCCATCAAAGAGCTTATTGTTAAAAAAACTTCTACCAAGGAAATTAAAATGCGGGCGATCCAAGATGGGATGCGAACTATGGTTGAAGACGGTTTTGTTAAAGCTGCGCAAGGGATAACTTCCATAGAAGAAGTTCTAAGAGTGATCGTAGACTAAGCATTTGACCTTTGACATTTGACATTTGACTTTCGATTTTTAAAAGGTAAAATCGTGCGTCAATGGTCAATTGTTAATTGTCAATTGTCACATTGTGCCTAATTATTTTTACACTGCAAAATCGTTTGAAGGAGAAAGCCAAAAGGGAGTTTTAGATGCTAAAGACGAACGCGAGCTTGCCCAAAGCCTTAAAAACCAGGGGCTGATTTTAATCCAGTGCGCTACTCAAGAGAGCAAAGAGAAAAGAACATTATCTATTGCCCTTCCCTTCCCTAGGATTTCCTTAATTGAAAAAATACTGATGATTAGGAATCTGGGGGTCATGTTTTCTACGGGTCTTCCCTTGGTGAAAAGCTTTGATATCCTATCTGCCCAAACAAAAAATAAATATCTGAAAAAAGCGCTCACCAATATTAAAGACCAAATTAATAAAGGGGAAAACCTTTCTGATGCGCTAAGCAAATTTCCCGATATTTTTTCAGAGCTATTTGTGAATATGATCAAGGTAGGGGAAGAATCAGGAACCTTAGATGAAATTTTCCAAATTTTATCCTTGCAGCTCACCAAGGAGCATGATTTAAGGTCTAAAATAAAGAATGCCATGATTTACCCTTCCATTATTGTCATGGTAATGATTGTGGTGGGAATCATCATTGTCACCGTAGTTCTCCCCAGCCTGACGGTATTTTTTACTTCCCTTAATGTAAATCTTCCCATATATACTAAAATCCTCCTTTTTGTGGGAGGATTCTTGTTAAAGCAATGGTATCTGTTGATAGTGCTTCCAATTTCACTGGCGCTTATCTTCTGGCTTATTATAAGGACAAGACAAGGAAAATGGATGATAGATACATTTCTCTTGAAGGCGCCGCTTATTTCTCCCATTATTAAAAAAAGCAATTCTGCTTTTCTTATACGTTCGTTAAGTTCGCTCATTACTGCGGGAGTGCCCTTGATCAGGTCGCTGGAAATTTCTTCAAAAATCGTAGGGAACCATTATTTCAGGGAAGCAATCATGGATGCGGAAAAAAAAATTAGAAAAGGGGAAAAATTATCAAGTGCTTTAAAGCCTTACCAAAATCTGTTCCCTTTTGGGGTCGTTGAAATGGTTGAAGTTGGGGAAGAAACCGGAAAAACATCCGCTATTTTAAAAAAATTAGCAGATTTCTATGAGCAAGAAGCGGTTAATGCAATTGAAAAACTGTCTATTTTAATAGAGCCGATTTTAATTATTATCCTTGGGCTTGCTGTGGGGATCTTTGCGCTATCTATCATCCAGCCGATGTACTCATCGCTAAAATCAGTAAATCAATGAAGCAAGGCGGATTTACTCTCATTGAGGTATTAGTAGTAGTGGCAATCATCATGGTTTTATCTACCATATTTGTTACGGATTTCGGGGTTATTCAAAAGAAATCAGATTTAGATGCCGGCGTCCAGGAGGTTGCGGGAATTTTAAAACTTGCGCAAAGCAAAACATTAGCTTCAGAGAATAATAATCAGTATGGAGTGTACCTTAATACTGCCGCTTCTCCCCATCAATACATATTATTTAAGGGTTCAAGTTATGCTGCCAGAGATACTTCTTATGACCAACAATATCCCTTGCCAAAGACCATAGAATTTTTCGCTATTGACTTAAATGGCGGTAACGAAGTGGTATTTGATAAAATAACCGGGGCATCCCAGCAATCAGGCAGCATCCCTTTTAGGGTTCAGCTGGATACAACTCAAACTAAAACGATTTATGTGGCAAGTTCCGGGACCGTAGGCTTTGAAGCGCCCGTAGCTCCTTCGGATGCAAGCAGGGTAAAAGATTCTCGGCATGTTCACTTTGATTATAGCAGGATCATTCTTACCGCCGCTGAAAATATTGTATTGGATTTTAACAATGGCCAAGTAGTGCAAACATTGCCTATTAGCAGCCACCTGGCAAACGGCCAAATTGATTTAGAAACAACGGCTAATGCGGGAGGTTCTGACCAGACGGTTCAAATCCATACCCACCGGCTTAATAATTTAGATACCCAATTCAGCATCCACCGCGATAGGCGGTTTAATGATGTGCCGTTGAAGATTACGTTATCGGGGGATATTTCTGGATATCTGGTAAATTATTCAGCAGACGGCTTGACCACCGATTTTTCATCTTTATTTACATCAAATTTGAATTGGCAATAATAGGTAAAGTTAAATCCGAAGCGCGAAATCCGAAATACGAAACAATGTTTAAAAAAAATAAAATTTTAAATAATAAAGAGAAGGGTTTTATTTTTTTGGAAATTCTCATAGGGTCTTCCCTGATTAGCATGGTATTTATCACTCTGTTGGGGATTGGCACGCTGGCATTGAATACTTCTTCTTCCATAAAAAAAACCACTCAAATCGACTCTTTGATTAAAGAAGAAATTGAAGCGGTAAGAAGTTTTCGAGACGGGACTGTGTGGGGAACCAACGGGCTGGGAACGGTAAGCGTGGGAGGCGCTAACCCTTATTATTTAGTGCTCGACACTGGCAATCCTCCCAAATGGATCTTGCAGACGGGGACGGAAATGGTGAATGATGTTACCAGGAATGTTGTTTTTGACAATGTTTCCCGTGATCCTTCCACCAATAATATTGAAAGCGCCTATAATCCAGCTCATCTTGATCCTGATACAAAAAAGATTACGGTAACCGTTGTCTCGGGAACTAAAACATACCAGGTAGTTACGTACTTAACTAATTGGCTTCCATGGAACTGAACCCTAAAAAAAGCATTATTTTTGAAGCTGGATTTACCGCATTGGAGATTTTAGTATCGGTGGGAGTTTTTTCTATCATATTGCTTACCATCATCTCATTTCTTTTCTGGATGAATTATTCAAATACCAAGACACAAGCCGATAGGGAAGCCCTAGAAAATGCAAGACGGGTTCTAGATATTATAAATTATGAAATACGAGAATCAAAGGGTATTTATAGTTCAACTTCTACCTCAAACCAGCTTTCTTTAGAAACCAGCAAATATCTGCCCACCGATGAAAAAACCACGTTTATTGATTTTTTCTTGTGTGGCTCAAGCCTCTGCATGAAAAAAGAATCTCAAAATCCTTTTGCGCTAATTTCAGATAGCGTTGAGGTAACAAGCCTTTCGTTTTCACAAATTGCAAATGGGACTACTCAATCAATCAAAACAAATATTACCGTCAGCCATAAAAATCCTAACAATCAGGCGCAAAGCGCCGCATCGGTCAATCTAACGTCAACCGTTTCATTAAGAAGCTACTAGTATTAGCGTATAGCGTCTAGGGTATAGCGTCTAGTCACTAAACCCTAATCCCTATACCCTAAACGCTCAATGAATAATCAGAATGGGTTCGTCATCTCTATCATCACCTTTTTCATTCTCACTTTAATGTTGAGCACTGGTCTTAGCATGAGCGCCGTAACATTGTACCGGCAGAAAATTGCCACTAATGCGGTAAAGTCAACCCAGTCATATTATGCCGCTGAAGCAGGGGCAGAAGACGCGTTATGGCGCTTGAACAATAATAGCCAAATGGCGCCCCTTTCATATGCATTAACCATGAATGGCGCTACGGCAAGTGTGGTAGTTTCTGCCATAGTTGGAGGGTCAAGAACTATTACCTCCCAAGGAGATAATAGCGGAATCATAAGAAAATTGCAGCTAGTTTATAGCATAGACGCCCAAGGGGTGTCTTTTCACTACGGCGTTCAGGTGGGGATTGGCGGCTTGCAAACTGCAAATGAGAGCGAGGTGCAGGGCAATGTATTTTCCAATGGGAGCGTAACTGGCACAGGAACCATTGTAAATAATGTGATAGTTGCTGGAACAAATAATATTAATGGGGTGCATATCATGGGAGATGCTCTTGTGCATAGTTGTCTTAATGCTACTGTGGATGGCAATTTAACCTATGTGACAGGGGGAACGGTAGTAAATTGCACGGTTGGAGGCGCTACGTTGACCCAAAGCGGCGCCGTAGATCCAGAGCCCTTACCTATTTTACAAAGCCAAATTGATGCATGGAAAGCAGAGGCGGAAGCCGGCGGGGTGATAGCCGATAATATCGTTATTACCGATGATGCGCCGGTATCAATGGGTCCTGTAAAGATAGCGGGTAATTTAGTTCTTTTAAATAACGCTACCCTCAATCTTACCGGTACTCTCTATGTGACAGGAAGTATTTTGGCTAATAATGGGGCCACTATAAAATTAGATAATTCCTATGGATCAGTGGGAGGGGCGCTTTTATCTGACGGCGTTATCACACTTAGCAATAACACGTTAGTTACGGGATCCGGCCAGCCAGGAAGCTATCTTTTGATCCTTTCATCCGACTCTTCATCATTAGCCATCGTTGCTGAAAATAACGTAAATGGCGCAGCGATTCTTTATACCACATTGGGTACGGTTCAAGTCCATAATAATGTGAATGTGCGCGAAGTAACTGGAAACGCCGTGGCGCTTAGCAATAACGCAATCATCCAGTATGAGAGCGGACTGGAAAATGCTTTTTTTGCCAATGGTCCGGGGGGCGGTTGGAAAGTAACTAGCTGGGGAGAAAAATAAAAATTTTAATGGTATAATATAATAGGGAGCCTCTAATGCCCTTGGTTTCCGGTGTTTAAATTTTTAAATTTACAACCAGAAGTATTTGGAATAGATATCAATGATTTATCCTTAAGAATTGTTAAGCTTAAAAAGAAGCAGAAAGGTTTTGCGTTGGTTTCATTCAATGAAATAGAAATGAAGCCGGGGGTAGTGAAGGAAGGGGTTATTCAAGACCAGCAAGCCCTTGTAGAAATTATTAAGTTAGCTTGCAATACGGTTAAGGGAAAAAAACTGAATACAAGATATGTAATCCTTTCGTTGCCGGAAGAAAAGTCTTTTTCCCAAGTCATCCAGATGCCCAATATGACATACGAAGAATTAAAATTAGCCGTGCTCTTTGAAGCCGAAAACTACATACCTTTGGCCATTGATAAGGTTTATTTGGATTTTCAAATTATAGATACCCGAGAAGAGGATTCAAGCCACCTCCATTTGCTGATAAATGTAATGCCAAAGTCTATTGTAGATTCCTATGTTTCCTGTTTTAAAAAAGCGGGCCTTATCCCTTATATTTTGGAATTGGAATCACAGGCAATCGTGAGAGCCTTAATAAAAAATAGGGGTAGCGATTCATCGCTCATTTTCATTGACTTAGGAGGTTCAAATACGAATTTTATTATTTTTTCGGGCAACTCCATACGGTTTACTTCCTCAATCCCCATTTCGTCCCAGCAACTAACCAGCGCTATCGCTGAAAGTTTTAATATTAACTTTGATAAAGCTGAAACACTGAAAACAAAGTATGGTTTGGCGGGAAAAAAGGAAAATTACAATATAAAAGCAATAACAGCGCCTGTCTTGCATGATTTAACTACGCAAATAAAAAAATATATAAATTTTTATAAGGGACATGTATCACATGAATACTTTTCATCAAGCGGAAAGATAGAAAAAATTATTCTATGCGGCGGCGGCGCGAATTTGAGAAATTTGCCTGAATTCCTTTCTGATGAATTGAAAATTCCTGTTGAATTGGGAGATCCGTTGATAAATATTATTTCTAAGAAAAAAAATGGCGAGGACATTATGCCAAGGGAAAGGGCGCTATCATTTACTACGGCATTAGGATTAGCCCTGCGGGGAACCCGCAACGAATCTGAAATCTAACGATATTAATTTTTATTGTCTTATTATGATTAATCTTTTACCGCCGCAAGAAAAAGAAGAATTGCTGCTGGAAAAAAGCAAAAAGCTAGCTATCATTATCGGAAGTATGATTTTAATTTCCTTATGTTGCCTGGTTTTAGTTTTGATTTCATTGAAATTTTATATTCTCAAAGAAGTTTTTTATCAGAAAACTATTTTAAGCAATATAGAAAAACAATACCAAACTCCAGATTCTATGCAGGTTAAGGGTATTTTGCAAAAGTATAATAAAACATTTGCCAGCATAGATAATTTTTATAAAACAGAAATATATTTCAGTGATATCTTAAAAATTATCTTAGAAGTTCAAAGGCCCCAGGACTTATATTTTACTAATATCGTTATGGAAAAGAGCAAGGATAAAGAAAACAGGGTTAAGGTGGGTATTTCCGGTGTAAGCAATACTCGCGACGATCTCTTGGTTTTTAAAGATAATATCAACGGCAATAAAAAAATAGAAAATGTATATTTTCCGCCTGATAGCTGGATAAAGCAAAAAGATATCAATTTTTCATTAACATTTGAAATTAATATACCTTGAATTACGAAATGCCTCATGAAAAAGCAAGTTTCAGGTCTTTCCTCCAAATTTGGGTCGAAAATCCGCAATAATTATTTTACGTAGCAAGCTACGTAAAATAATTCTATCAAATTTTCGTCTTCCAAATTTGGAGGAAATACCATGAAAGCATTTCGTAATTCAAGGTAAGGATATGCAAAAATGAAAATTCAACCTACTTTCTACATAGCCCTCATTATTTTCATGGCATCGGGTGCTTTAGTTTTGTTGATGGTATATCCACTTTTAAAGGATATTAACCATAGTACTATAGAAATTTTATCGGATCAGGACAGGGTAATTTTAGTAGAGTCAGAAACAAGAGAATTAGATAATTTTAAGAGCAAGCGCAAGGATTACGAACCCAACTTTAGCAAAGCAGATGCTTTATTTGTTGACTTGCAAAACCCCGTAAATTTTATCAGGTTTCTAGAAGATACCGCATCAAGCTTAAATATCAAACTAGATATTAATCTGCCCACCCTTCCAAAAGAACGTACGGGTAATATGCCTCTGGCTCTTTTCCAGGTTTCTGCCAAGGGGAGTTTTTTAAATATCTTAGAATTTTCCAAAAAACTGGAAACCGGTCCCTATCTTATGGGAATCCGCAAGCTGGCAATAAGCAAGTTAACTGAAAAAACCGCTGATGGAGAAAGCCCTTCTCATAACGTCAATGCAGATTTCTTGTTAGAAATTATGGGCAAATAATAGGGACATGGGACTCGAACAGAATCACTTGAGCTCTCGTATATTGCTTGTATTCAAGGATTGAGGAGTGAGACGATGCAAATCGCATCGTTGAGCTCTGAATACGAAGAAGACAAGCAATATACGAGAGCCCGAAGGGAAGCGAAAAAATGGCTCATTTCTTCGTTTTTGCTTCTCAAGGTAGCTAAAGCTACCTTTCGTCGCAAGAAACATTGAAATGATCACATTTTTTCGCTTCTCAAGCTGATTCGCGTTCGAGCCCCACGTCCCTAAGCCAGCAATTAAAAAGATGGTAAAAAAAATACTAGAAAAGAATTTTCAAGGTACTAAAAAGGCAGCAGCCATGTACTTGCATAAGATTAAAAAAATCCCTTGGATTTTAGGTTATAACGCATTTTTCTTTATGTTGATTTTTATTTTGCTGGATTTAATTTTTGGCGAGATATTGCTTTATAATTATATTGTGTCGGTAAATCTTAAAGATCATAAATTTACCTATACGCCCGCCAAGTTCCACGAAGAAACTTATCAGTCGGTAGTAAATAAGTGGCAGGCAAGAGAGGACATTTTTAAAAATAGCGATCAAGAAAATTACCGGGATCCTTTTCAATAGGAACCTAATATTGTATATTAGAGTAATTTCTAATTAACCTAATTATTCTAATTAACCTAATCAAATCCCAATAAGTGAATGTCAAAATTAGAAATTAGGATTTAGGAATTATTTAGAATAATTAGAGCAATTAGTATAATTAGAATAATTCTAAAATATAATGACTCAAGAAAACAAAAAAAATATTCTTCTTATTGAAGATGACTCTGCCATTATAGACATTTACACAACCATGATTAAAAAGGCTGATTTTAAGGTAGAAGTTATTACCCTTGGGCAAGAAGCCATTAAAAAAATAAAAAGCCTAAAATCTATTAAAGAGGTGCCAGATATCATACTGCTTGATTTAATATTGCCGGATATTAACGGGGTAGAAGTGTTAAAGGAAATAAGAAAAAATAATATAACTAAGGATGGCGTAGTTTTTATATTAACTAACCAGCAGAATGTAGAATTTCGGGGCTTAGACAATATAAAACCGGATAAGTTTATCATTAAGGCAAATATTACCCCTTCCCAACTTTTAGAAACTATCAAAGAATACTTAGGCCAAAAAGGCCTAAAATTTTAAGCTCCGATAAAATCGTTAGAATGAGCAAATTTAGTAACAAAAAAATTCTTATCGTTGAAGATGATAAAGATTTCCTTTGGATTTTCAGGGAGAGTTTTAATAATCAAAATTTATCAGTCGTATATGCGATGGATGGCTTAGAAGGGCTGGCTATGGCAGAAAAAGAGAAGCCTGATTTAATTGTACTGGACATTATGCTGCCTAAAATGAATGGCATAGATGTGGCGAGGGAGTTAAAGCGCAAAGGCATTAAATCCCAGATAATTTTTTTGACGAATATGAAAGATTCAGAACATATCAGCCAAGCCATAGATGTCGTAGGGGAAACCGATTATATTGTTAAGGCAGATATGCATATTGACGCTATTGTTGAGAGGATCAAAGAAAAATTGGGAGTCAAATAACCGTTTCCGTCGCATGTTAGATCATTTCTAGAAGGAATGGTCTCTTTTAATATTGTAAAAATTCCATAAATATATTATAAACGATGATATGGAGGAAATTTCTTTAAAGGCGGAAGAACTTTTTAATGTGGGCGGATTTATCGTTACCAATAGCTTGTTGCTAACTTTTATTGTTTCTCTGGCATTAATCATCATTTCTTTGTTGCTGTATAAAAAAATCAGCATGGTGCCTGGAAAATTCCAGTCCGGGGTGGAAATGGGCATAGAATGGTTTTTAGACTTAATGCATTCTACGTTAGGGTCTCTTGAAAAAGCCGAAAGATATTTTCCCCTGGTTGCCACGATTTTCATATTCATCCTGTTTTCCAACTTATTGGGCATTTTTCCCGGCGTTGGATCTTTTACCATTGATCGCCATAGCAACCATGTGCCGCTCTTTCGTTCCCCGGCGGCAGATTTAAATTTTACCATGGCTTTTGCCGTCATTTCCGTAATAGTGACGAATGTGCTGGGAGCAATGGCAGTTGGCGTATTTCCCCACATTAAAAAATTTTTAAATTTTAGAAATCCGATTACATTTTTTATAGGCATACTAGAAATTGTTTCTGAAGTTGCAAAAATTATTTCTTTGTCTTTCAGGTTATTTGGCAATGTATTTGCGGGGGAGGTGCTATTAACTATTATTTTTTTTCTAGCGCCCTATTTCATTCCACTCCCGTTTCTGATCTTAGAGCTTTTTGTCGGATTAATACAGGCATTCTTATTTGCCATGCTTACGTTGGTTTCAATATCGCTGCATACGGCAGCGCATGAACACTAAAATAATTAAAAACTAGGGTCTAGCGTCTAGGGTATAGGGTATAGTGAACGCGTTTCACTAGACGCTAAACCCTATCCCCTAAACCCTCAAAACATGGATATAGATCAAGTGCGTTTATGGGCAACGGTAGGATCTATTGCAATTGGCACCATAGCTCCCGCTATTTCAATCGGCTTTATTGGTTCAACCGCCGTAAAATCAATTAGCAGGAATCCGGAAGCCGCCGCTAAAATCCAAACAGCCATGATTTTAGCAATTGCGTTTGCTGAAGCTATTGCTATTTATTCATTGGTTATTGCGCTAATCATTAAGTTCGTCGCCTAATATAATGCAAATATGCAAATGACGTGCCAATGATGCAAATACGTATTCGCAATATTGGCGTAACATTCGCATATTGGCATTTTATATAATGGAGGAAGCTGGTTTACTGGGACAACTTGGCATTAATTGGAAGCTTTTTTTAAGCCAAGCTTTTAATTTTTTTATTCTCTTGTTGATCCTTAGGGCTTTTGTGTACAAACCGCTTTTAGCTGTCATTAAAAAGCGGAATGAAAAAATAGAAGAAGGGCTGGAAAAGGCCAAAGTAGCCGACATCAGGTTAAAAGAAATTGATGGCATCGCAAAAGATAAAATAAAACAGGCGGAATTGCAATCAATAGATATCATTAAAGACACCGAAGAAAAAGCAAAAAATTTAGAGCAATCTTTAACAACGAAAGCGGAGATGCATCAAAAAGAATTAATGGCGCAAATTGAAAAAGAGCACCAGCGCCAGCAGGAAGAATCAAGAAAGCTGGTGGTAAAAAATGCCGCTGAATTGATAAGGAAATTCATTGTAAAAACGGTTGAATTAAAGCCCGAGACCATAGACCAGGCTCTTATTGAAAAAGCGGTAGCCCAATATGAAACAGAAAGCTAAAAATTACGCAGCAGCATTGGTTGATTCTCTGGCGACCGTAAAGCCAGGGCGGGAAAAAAGCATCGTCGCTAATTTTCTCAAGCTTCTGGAAGCGAATGGCGATATGAAAAAAGCCAAAGAAATTATTGCTTTGGCAGAGGGCCTTTTTTTAAAAAAAACCGGCAACAAGAAAATTGTGCTGGAAACGGCACGACCGCTCAATAGCCGCAGCGTATTTAAAAAAATTAAAAAGGAGGGGGATATCATTGAGGAAAAAATTAACCCCGAATTAATAGCTGGAATAAAAATAATAGTGAATAATAGCAGGCAATTAGATTTTTCATTGCGAAAAAAATTACAGCAAATTTTTCAATAGGTATAGATATAAAAATCCATGGGAAATGAAATTTTAAATACATTAAAACAAGCTATTGAAGGTTATAAACATAACCCCGAATGGGAAGAAATCGGCACGGTGGTGGAAGTAGGAGACGGCATATTAAAAATATCCGGCCTTTTGGATGTCCAAAGCCAAGAAGTGTTAATTGTTGAAGCCGGCAAGGAAAAAATTAAAGCGGTTGCTTTGAACCTTGAAGAAGACTCGGTGGGAGCTTTGGTATTAGGAGACTTTTCCCTTATTAAGGCCGGCCAAACCGTAAAAAGGACAAAACAGATTCTATCTATTTCAGTGGGAGAACAGTTATTGGGGAGGGTAGTGGATCCTTTGGGGAACGCGTTAGATGGGAAAGGCCCGATATTTTCTGAAAAAGATAAGCCTCAACTTAATTTTTTAGAAAATAATGCGCCAGATGTGCTGGCCCGGGAATCGGTCCATCAGCCGTTGCATACGGGCATTAAAGCCGTTGATGCGATGATCCCTATTGGAAGAGGCCAGCGAGAGCTTATTATCGGTGACCGCCAAACCGGAAAAACTGCCATTGCCTTGGATATGATAATAAATCAAATGCAAGACAGTGACCGTAAAAAACCTTTAATCTGCATTTACGTTGCGGTGGGTCAAAAAGAGTCAAAAATTGCCAAAATAGTTGAAACACTAAAGAAACACAATGCATTTTCTTACACGATTGTAGTTTTGGCATCAGCCTCAAGCCCGGCGGCTTTCTGGTATTTGGCTCCCTTTGCAGGGTGCGCCATTGGGGAATACTTTCGCGATAAGGGGCAGGATGCGCTTATTATTTACGATGACTTATCAAAGCACGCCTGGGCCTACCGGCAAATTTCTTTGCTATTAAGAAGGCCGCCAGGCAGGGAAGCCTACCCTGGCGATGTTTTTTATCTGCACTCAAGGTTATTGGAAAGGGCAGCCAAACTTTCTAAAGAAAAAGGGGGAGGGTCGTTGACGGCCATGCCCATTATTGAAACCCAATTAGGGGACGTTACCGCCTACATTCCCACCAATGTCATTTCTATTACCGATGGACAGATTTATTTAGAATCGGATTTATTTTACCAAGGCATGAGGCCGGCGGTAAATGTGGGGCTTTCGGTTTCGCGGGTAGGTTCATCAGCCCAGACCAAAGCCATGAAAAAGGTTGCCGGCAAGCTAAGGCTACAGCTGGCCCAATTCAGGGAATTACAGACGTTTGTGCAGTTTGCTTCCGATGTTGACCAGCAAACCCGCGAAAAAATCCATAAAGGCAGGATTGTTACTGAAATTTTAAAGCAAACTGACTTGGCTCCCATTCCTTTTGAAAAGCAGGTGTTAGTGTTGTATGCCGCTCTTAATGGATATTTTGACAAATTCCAGCCAGAGCAAATCCAGGGCATTGAAGCAAAATTTTTGGAATATGTAAAAGACCTGCATGGAGAATTATTACATCAATTAAAAGAGAAAAGAGAGGTTACCGAAGAAATTGAAGGCATCATGAAAGAGGTAATCGTGAAATTTATTGAATCACAATAAGTTTTTGAATTCCTAATGGAAAATACACAACATCTTAAAAAGCGACTGAAAAGCGTTGCCAACATCAACAAAATCACCAAAGCGATGGAGTTGGTTGCGGCCACTAAAATGCGCAGGTCCCAGGAAATTGCGCTGGCTTCGCGTCCCTATGCGTTAACGGCGCTGGACTTACTTGCAAATTTAACGTTAATTGAAAAATCAACAAAATTTCCTATGCCCGAATTACTCCAGCAGCGGAAGATAAAAAGGGTTTTATTTGTATTGATTTCCTCTGATAAGGGCTTGGCAGGTTCATTTAACAGCGCGGTATTTAAGAAATTTGAACAGCACATGGAGCGGGATAAGGAAAAATACCGGCAAGAAGAAAAGTTTTTTGTAGCGGTTGGGGAAAAAGCGTTCCAGTATCTTTCAAAGAAGGGAATTGCGGTATTAAGAAAATTTGTGCAAGCGGGTGATTATACAACTGCGGAACAGGTAAAACCATTGACCGATTTTATTGTAAAAGGGTATTTAAAAACTTCTGCCCCAGGTGGGGCAAGCTGGGACAGGGTTGTCATATTTTCCACGCATTTTAGATCAGCATTGAAACAAGAACCTCATGTAAGAAAGGCATTGCCCATCCAATTTGACCACCTTTTAGAAACCATAAAAGAAATTACTCCGAGCACCGGAAAATTCGCTGATATTATCAAAGAGCAGAATATAACATTTGGCGGAGAGATAAAAGATATTAAAGAATACCTCATTGAACCATCGCCAGAAGCGGTGCTGGAAGATCTGGCGAAACATTTGTTGTTTATGCAAATGTACCATTTGATTTTAGAAGCAAACGCATCGGAACATTCAGCTCGCAGGATGGCGATGAAAACAGCTTCCGATAACGCATCTGATTTATCTGAAACGTTGAACTTGCAGTATAATAAGTCCCGCCAGTCAGCGATTACCAAAGAAATTATTGAAATTACTGCGGGCTCGGAAGCACTTTCATAAAACACATAACATAGAACACACCTGCCTGCCGGCAGGCAGGTAAAAAATTAAACTTATTAACGTATTATGAATAAAGGTAGTATTGTGCAAATCATAGGTTCAGTAGTGGATGTGGAGTTCTCTGAAACAGGTAAGCTGCCGGCTATTTTTAATGCGTTAAAAATTTCGGGGCCTGCTGGCGAAGTCTGGCTTGAGGTAGTAAAACATTTAGATACTACCAAGGTAAGAACCATATCATTGCAATCAACCGATGGCTTAAAAAGAGGGCTGGAAGTCCAGGATACGGGAAGCCAAATTTCAGTTCCGGTAGGAAGCGAAGTATTAGGGAATATTTTCAACGTCATAGGGCAGGCGTTAAATTCAAACTCCAAGCTCCAAGTCCCAAGCTTCAAGAAGTTTTGGCCAATACACCGCAGTTCGCCTCCCTTCGTTGACCAATCAACAAAAACTGAAGTATTTGAAACGGGAATCAAGGTCATTGATTTAATTGCCCCATTTATTAAAGGAGGAAAAATCGGCCTCTTTGGCGGAGCCGGCGTAGGAAAAACCGTTTTGCTGATGGAACTGATACGAAATGTGGCAGAAGAATCGGGCGGAGTTTCGCTTTTCGCGGGAGTAGGGGAAAGGACCAGGGAAGGAAATGATTTGCACAAAGAAATGCAAGAATCGGGCGTTATTAATAAAACCGCCTTGGTGTTCGGGCAGATGAATGAAGTGCCGGGAGCACGGGCAAGGGTTGCATTAAGCGCATTGACGATGGCTGAATACTTCCGCGATGAAGAAAAGAAAAACGTGTTGCTTTTCATTGATAATATTTTCAGGTTTTCCCAAGCGGGCTCTGAAGTATCAGCGCTTTTGGGAAGAATGCCATCGGCTGTGGGATACCAGCCTACGTTAGCCCAGGAAATGGCTGAACTGCAAGAAAGAATCACTTCAACTAAAAATGGCTCAATTACGTCGGTTCAGGCCATTTACGTTCCGGCTGACGACATTACCGATCCCGCTCCGGCAACTACTTTTTCCCATTTAGATTCAACCATTGTATTGTCGCGCGCTTTGACAGAAATAGGAATTTATCCGGCGGTGGATCCTTTGGCTTCCACCTCAAGCGCCTTAGATCCAAAAATAGTGGGGGAAAAGCATTATCAGGTTGCCAGGGATGTCCAGCTTACCTTGCAAAGGTACAAAGATTTACAGGATATTATTGCCATTTTGGGCATTGAAGAGCTATCCGATGAAGATAAAAAAATTGTAAATAGGGCAAGAAAAATACAGAGGTTTTTGTCCCAGCCTTTCAATGTGGCAGAAAACTTTACGGGAATAAAAGGAAAATTCGTGAAATTAGAGGATACTATTCAAGGATTTGCAGAAATTTTAGAAGGCAAGCATGATGAGGTTCCCGAAGAAAATTTCTATATGAAAGGAAGCATCGAAGAAATAGTGTGAATCTAGAATCTCGTATCTTGAATCTGGAATAGAATAAAGAATAGAGAATGTGAAAAGCCATATTCCAAATTCACCATTCAATTCAAGATACCAGATACTAAATTCAAGATTCTAGTTAAAATGAAACTATCTATTTACTCACTAAAAAAAGTGCTATTCCAAGGGCAGGCGCAGATGTTAAACTGCCAGACTGTCATGGGAGAAATTACGATATTGGATAACCACGAAACCTTTATTGGGGTTTTAAAGCCTGGCGTGGCTAAAGTTGTTGATTCTGCCCAAAAAGAGCATTTCTTTGAGATAACATCAGGGTTTTTAGAAGTGCGCGAAGGCAACGAAGTTCGTTGTATAGTAGAGGTGTGAGACTCGAACAGAACCAGCTTGAGAAGCGAAAACAGAGATGAGGTCAAGGCGCGACGAGGAAACATAGCCTTGCGCTATGTTTCCGAAGTCGCAACGCAGACATCATCTCTGTTTTCGCTTCCCTTCGGGCTCTGTCACTTGCTTGTCTTCTGCGTATTCAGAATGAAACGATGCGCAAGGCATCGTTTCATTCCTCAATCCTTGAATACAAGCAATATACGAGAGCTCAATTGGTTCTGTTCGAGTCCCACACCTCTAGAGCAATAAAAATATACTGCGGGCTGTGGATAAGCTATTGACACGTTGCATGGTATAATAAGAGTGTAGAGTCATGGAACCTAATCTGTCCTATGGCCCTTTAAAGACGTTTTACGAATAATCGAGTGAAACCAGTATTCTAAATATCTGGCAAAGGTCGATGTATTTTAAAACATTATTCTTATGCAAAAACTAACAACATTAGATATTGTAGCCCTTGTTTTACTAGTAGTAGGCGGATTGAATTGGGGATTATTGGGATTAGTTAACATGAATGTGGTAGATACGGTCTTTGGCATGACGATCTCCCGATTCATCTACATTGTAGTGGGTTTGGCGGCTCTCTATGTGGCATGGCTTTGGATGAAGCTAGAGAGGAAATAACGTATTAAGCGAATTTACGGTTCACACTATAGTGTGAACCGTAAAATATGCTTAAAAAGCGACAAAAAAACGGCAAAAATGCCGTTTTTTGTTAGATTTGTCCTTTTAGCGGCTGAATCTTGGAGGTCTCTTTTTAGACCAGCAATCTCTGCAGTAAATTGGTCGGTCAGGAGCTGGTTCAAAAGGGAGTTCTGTGATTTCGGTACCACATTCTCCGCATTTCCAGTTTCCTTTCACCATTTCACGAGGAGCAAAGCTCCCTCTTCCAGAGTTATCAAATTTATTGAATGCCATCGAATTTTTGTTTGCTTAATAAAACGACCTTTACCTGGTTTTAAAAAAATTGCCAGGATTTATGACTCTAAGGTCGTCTTATGTGAACGACTTATTGTCTACATTCACTATACGCCTTGCCGGCAGGATGTCAACCTTAGCAAACTGGCCTCTCTTTTCTTTTCTCTTTTTATGGGTATGATTAATATAGAAGTAAAAATATATGAATAAAATTTCTATAATTATCATAATTGCATTATTTCTCCTGGCGGGTGTGGCGGGATATTTCTTTTTGCAAAAAGAAATGCCAAATACCAACATCCCTATGAACGAAGAGAAAAAAGGCATTCAAGTTTTTTCGCCAAAGGCGAATGAAACTGTTTCCTCTCCTTTAGAAGTGACGGGTTCGGTAAACGGGGAAGGCTGGATTGGGTTTGAGGGCCAAGTAGGAACCGTAAAATTATTTGATTCTTTTGGCAAAGAATTGGCGTTGGGTATTCTAACGGCGACGGAAGATTGGATGAAGTCTTCCGTTAACTTTGAATCAACATTGTGGTTTGATTATCCGGAAAACGGCACCGGAAAACTGGTATTTTACAATGAAAATCCCAGCGGAGAGCCGGAAAGGAATAAAACCTTTGAAATTCCGGTAAAGCTTGCCAAAAGTTCTGCGGCAAAAACAACTTTTAATGTATATTTCAGCCAGCAGGATGCCTCCGATGTCAGTTGTGAAGAAGTAAATCCTTACAAACGAGAAGTGCCTAAGACCCAATCGGTGGCAAGGGCTGCGCTGGAGGAGCTAATAAAAGGCCCGACTGGTTTTGAAAAATACGCAGGGGCTTTCACTAGCATTAACCCCGGAGTTGTCATACAAAATTTAACAATAACCAATGGCATAGCGCGCGTTGACTTTAATGAAGCTCTGCAAAAAGACGTGGCGGGATCTTGCAAGGTAAGCGCCATACGCGCCCAAATTACCCAAACCCTGCTCCAATTTCCAACGGTAAAAGAGGTGGTAATTTCTATTAATGGCAAAACAGAAGGTATATTACAGCCGTAATGGTGCGGCCAATAAGACAAAGCATGAATCTTTTTAAAAGAACAGCACTAACGAGGACTTTGTTTTTTGTTTCCTCTGATATTGCATTAATTGTTATTTCTATCCTGCTGGCTTTTTTAATGAGATTTGACGGCCAGATTCCGCCCCACTACTATCAATTTATTATAAGAATGGCGGCATTGGCAATCATATTCACGATTCCTATATTTTATTTCCAGAGGCTGTATTCTTTCTCGTGGTCATATGTGAGCGCCAATGAAGCGATTTCCTTGTTTAAAGCCTCCCTTATTTCCTTCCTCTTTCTAAGCATTGCCATTTATATATCTAATTACTTCCCTAAATTCCAAAATTTTCCCAGGTCAACTATTTTCATCAGTTATATCTTGATATTTACCTTATGCGGCGCCCTGAGATTCTCTAAGAAAATTTATTTGCATATAAGGGGGTCCAGCCGCTTAATGGAAAAAGAAAGAACGTTAATTGTGGGGGCAGGCGACGCCGGCGAGCAGATTTTAAGGAATATGCTGTCTTCTGCAAAAAACAATTATTATCCGGTTGGATTTGTTGATGACAGCAACATAAAGCAAGGGGTGAAAATACACGGCTTAAAAGTACTGGGCAAGATTTCAGATCTCCCCAGAATTATTGTTAACAGTGAAATAAGGCAACTAATCATTGCTCTTCCCTCTGCTAGCAACAAAGTGATAAAACAGGCGGTTGAATTGGGGAGAAGCGCAGGTTTGAAGAAAATTAAAATTGCTCCGCCGATGAATGAAATCATACGCGGAGAAGTTTCCCTTAAGAATTTAAAAGATGTTGGCGTAGAGGATTTACTAGGCAGGGATCCCGTTGGGCTGGATAAAAAACAAATAGAAAATTTTATAAAGGATAACGTAGTTTTAATTACCGGGGCTGCAGGCTCCATTGGCTCTGAATTAACCAGGCAGGTTGCAAAGTTCAGGCCAAGCAAGCTGGTGCTGTTAGATCAAGATGAAACTGGCATCTTTGCCATTGCAAAAGAAATGCAGGATAAGTTTCCCATGCTCCAGATGCCATCATTAATTGCAGATATACGGGATAAGGAAAAGATGGATGCTGTTTTTAAGGAATTCCATCCGCAGATAGTATTCCATGCCGCTGCCTATAAGCATGTTCCCTTAATGGAGCTGCAGCCTGACGAGGCCGTAAAAAATAATGTTTTTGGCACGGAGATACTAGCTGATATTAGCGCAGAACATGGAGTAGAAAAATTTATTTTTATTTCAACGGACAAGGCGGTCAACCCCACATCGGTCATGGGGGCTACTAAAAGGGCGGGGGAGATGATCTGCCAAGAGCACAACCAGGCCGGAGGCGCCAAATTTATTTCGGTAAGGTTCGGGAATGTATTAAATAGCCGGGGCAGCGTTATCCCTATTTTCCGCGAGCAGATAAGAAAGGGAGGGCCGGTTGAAGTTACCGATCCAGAAATGAAAAGATATTTTATGCTGACTTCAGAAGCCTGCCTTTTGGTCATGCAAGCTGGCGCCATGGGCCAGGGCGGGGAAGTGTTTGTTTTAGACATGGGCAAGCCGGTTAAGATTTTAGACCTAGCTAGAGAAATGATAAAGTTATCAGGGTTTGAGCCGGATAAAGATATTGCCATTGTCTTTGTGGGCATCAGGCCCGGAGAAAAATTATTTGAAGAGATTTTAACGGCAGAAGAAGGAACGGTAGTAACCGAAAACCAGAAAATTTTTATGGCGAAACTTTCCCAAATTAATGTAGGTGAATTCGCTGAAAAATTAGAAAAGTTAAAAGAGTCTGCGGTAAAAAATAACAAAGAAGAAATAATAAAAAATTTGAAAGATATAATTCCTTCTTTTGCTAACCAAACTTATGAGAAATAGTATTGCAAACTAGGTTCAGAAACAGTAAAATGTAAAATTACCGGTGATAAAAATGAATCTTATATATAAAAATATTATCTTGGCCGCTGCTATATTAGTCTCGGTGCTTGTCACACCAGAAGCTAAAGCTTTTACGGTAGGCGAGGCGGTAAATTTTAATGTTGATAAAGACTTTGATGCAAGCGCTCGTTCCCAAGTATCGGCGGTCTTGGTGAAAACTTCTTCCAATCTCTACTTTTATGTTGAAAAAAATTGGTGGGAAGTTCAGGCCCCTGCCAAGCAGAATGAAATTTTAGGCTACCTGGATGAGCTATCATTGGAATTTGACAAGAAGATTTATCCCAACCTAACATCTATTTTTGGTTCAGAGTGGAAACCGGGAGTTGACGGCGATCCTAAAATTACCATTCTATTCCACGCATTAAAAGAAAATGCCGGCGGATACTTTCGTTCGGCAGACGAGTACCTTAAGCTGCAAATCCCCGATTCAAATGAGCGGGAGATGGTTTACCTGCCCATTGCCCATATTGACAGCCGCCAATTGAAAGTATTTTTAGCCCATGAGTTCGTGCACCTTATTACCTTTAACCAAAAAGATAAACTGCGTGAAGTCCAAGAAGAAATCTGGTTGAATGAGGCGCGGGCGGATTATTCTTCAACCATCTTAGGTTATGACAGTTTGTACGACGGGAGCAACCTCCAAAGAAGAGTGAGAAATTTTTTAGAAAAGCCATTTGATTCATTGACCGAATGGCAAGAGAATAAATATGACTATGCGGTGGCTAGCTTATTCACCCATTATTTAGTGGACCATTACAGCATTAATGTCTTAGCTGATTCCCTTAAATCCAAGGCGGTCGGCATTGCCAGCATTAATGAAGTCCTTCAGAAAAACAATGAAAAAGAGGATTTCGCCCAAATATTCATTCATTGGACGATTGCCACTCTTATTAACGATTGTTCGGTTGAAATAAAGCATTGCTATTTAAACCAAAACCTTAGGGGCTTGAGAATAAATCCAACGCTTAACTTCTTGCCGCTATCGGGCAGCAGTTCTCTGTCGGTAACCAATGTGACAAAAAACTGGGCGGGCAATTGGCAAAAGTTTATTGGCGGAAAAGGGGATCTTACTTTGGAGTTTACCAGCCTAGCCGGCCTTAGTTTTAAAGTTCCCTACCTGATCTTTAACAAAGATGGAAGCTATGCCATACGATATTTGGATCTTGACCAAAAAGAGAAGGGCCAATTGGAAATTGAAAATTTTGGAGATACGGTTGCTTCTTTGGTCATTATTCCATCGTTGCAAAGCAAAACATCGGATTTTAATGGGTTAGAATTAACGTATCCTTACACGTTTACGGTTTCCATTGTAGATAAGACGATGAGCGAAGAAGAAGCGCTTATCCAGAAATTATTAGTCCAAATTGAATTCCTTAAAAAGCAGATTGTCGCCCTCCAGTCCGGCGTTGGCAATCCTGTTCCAACTTTTGCCTGCGGCCCCTTGAATAATAATTTATACAAAGGTACTGCTTATAGCAGCGATGTTACCTGCCTGCAAAATTTCTTAAAATCCCAAGGGCCGTCAATCTACCCGGAAGGGCTTGTTACGGGAAGTTTTGGGAACCTCACAAAGTCAGCTGTCATCCGTTTCCAGGAAAAATACAAAGAAGAGATTTTAGCGCCATTAGGATTATTGAGAGGAACCGGTTTCGTTGGCCCTTCTACCCGGATAAAAATAAATAAGCTGCTGCTCGGCGGCGCATAGAAACCGTATCAACGAAACGGAGTTGACGGATGTTGTTTTTTGTTATATAATGTCTTTATTAATGCGAGACGAAATTTATAGGCGATTTAAACAAATATTGCCAGAGGTTAAGCGCAATGTATTGCTGCAAAAGCACACTACCTTTAAAGTTGGCGGACCGGCCAGATATTTTTTGGTTGCCCACAAGCAAGAAACCATTGTAAAAGCGCTTCAATTAGCAAAAAAAATAGGCATGCCATTTTTTATTTTAGGCGGAGGCAGCAATATTTTGGCTTCTGACAAGGGTTTCTCGGGGCTCGTAATAAAAATTTACCACCAAGAAAAGAGCTTTCCGGTAAAAAAAATAGGACAGGATTTTTTAGTTGAGGTAAAAGCGGGCGTAGCAATGAAGGATCTGGTCAGTTTTTTGGCTGGCCGCTCATTAAGCGGGTTGGAGTGGGCCGGCGGGCTTCCCGGCACCTTTGGCGGAGCCATACGGGGAAACGCGGGGGCATTTGGCGGAGAAACCAAAGATTCTATTTTTGAAGTTTTAGCGTTAGATAGTAATTTAAAACTAAGAAAATTTTCAAATAAGCAGTGCCAGTTTTCTTACCGCAATTCAATCTTCAAAGAGAAAAATTGGATTGTCCTTTCAGCTACCCTAAAAGTGAAAAAGGGAGATAAGAAAACTATCTGGCAAATTGCAAAAAATAATATCAACTATCGCAAAACTCGGCATCCTTTGGATTTGCCGAACGCCGGGTCTATTTTTAAAAATTGCGATCTAAAATATTTTTCAGAACCGTTAAGAAAACAGCTGGCAGGCGTAGTGAAAAAAGATCCCTTTGAAGTGGTGCCGACCGCCTATTTAATTTCAGAAGCGGGATTAAAGGGAACTACCATTGGAAAAGCCCAAGTGTCAGACAAGCATCCTAATTTTATTGTAAATCTGGGAGCGGCGCAAGCCGAGCATATTTTACAGATTATTGACCTTAATAAAAAAGAAATTAAAAAACGGTATGGCGTTGACTTGGAACAGGAAGTGCAATTTTTGAAAGATTGATATATCATGGATATATGCAAATCATTATAAAAACAAAAAATCTGGAACTTACCGGGCAGCTGGAGAGTTTTATCAATAAAAAAATCGGGGGTTTAAAAAAATTTCTCACCTCTTTTGAAGGCCATGCGCTTCCCATTGCGGGAGGGAGAAACTTATTTGATACATTTGTAGAAGTAGAAAAAGAAACCAACCACCATAGGAAAGGAGATATATTTTCAGCAGAGGCAAAGCTGTACCTTCCAGGAAAAAGCTTATTTGCCAAAGCCCATGGCGATGATCTGATGAAAGTAATTAGTGAATTACGAGATGAATTGGAGAGCGAAATCCGGCGATACAAAAGCAAGGTAATTGAATTTCCCCGAAGACAGTCAAAAAAACTAAAGAGCCGCTAACAAAAACTGGATGATCATCCAGTTTTTTGTTCGGTAGCAGATTTACAAGACCCCTCTTTTAAGGTACTATTATGGCATAAAAAGATGTCACTATTTACTAAAATTTTTGGAGACGCCAACCAGAAATTCATAAAAAATATACAGCCGGCCGTAGAACAAATAAACTCTCTTGAACCGGAGATGCAGAAGCTTTCTGCCGAACAGTTAAAAGAAAAAACGAAAGAGTTTAAGGAAAGACTACAGAAGGGAGCTACTCTAGATGATCTGCTCCCCGAGGCTTTTGCCTTAGTCAGGGAAGCAGGAAAAAGAACGCTGAACCAGCGCCATTTTGACGTTCAATTGATCGGCGGGATTGCACTGCACCAAGGCAACATTGCTGAAATGCGCACCGGCGAGGGAAAAACCCTGTCGGCCACGCTGCCTGCCTACCTGAACGCGCTAGAAGGCAAGGGAGTGCATATTGTTACCGTAAACGAATATTTGGCCAAACGAGACATGATATGGATGGGGCAGATTTACGCGGCGTGCGGGCTATCTACCGGATGCATCACCAATGCATCAGGATACGTTTACGACGCTTCCTATGTAAATACTGAAAAAGACCAGCAGCGGGATTTAGTGGGTTCCTTCAAAGTTGTGGAAGATTATTTAAGGCCGGTTTCTAAAAAAGAAGCCTATCAAGCCGATATTACCTATGGCACCAACAACGAATTTGGGTTTGATTATTTACGAGATAATATGGCCTATGATCTCAACCAGCAGGCCCAGCGAGGACATCGCTTTGCCATTGTAGATGAGGTGGATTCTATCTTAATTGACGAAGCGCGCGTTCCTTTGATTATCTCCGGAGAGGCTGAAAAAGCGACGGACAAATACTACCAGTTTGCAAAAATAGTAATTCCATTAGTGAAAGAAGAGGATTATATCATTGATGAGAAAATGAAAGCAGTAAGCTTTACCGAAAACGGCCAAAATAACGTGGTAAAAAGCTTGGGCCATGATCCATGGGCTGAAAACGATATTGCCGCAACCCACCAATTAGAATCCGCCCTGCGGGCTAAAACCCTCTTTTTGAAAGACCGGGATTATGTAGTTAAGAATGGAGAAATTATTATTATTGATGAATTTACGGGCAGAATGCTTCCGGGGCGCCGCTGGTCAGCCGGCCTCCACCAGGCCGTAGAAGCTAAAGAAGGTGTTGATATTCAGCCAGAATCTACTACCTTGGCAACCATTACATTGCAGAATTATTTCCGCCTCTATAAAAAGCTTTCAGGCATGACGGGAACCGCGCTCACGTCAGCTGAAGAATTTGATAAAGTGTATAAGCTGGATGTGGTGGTAATTCCAACGCACCGGCCCATGGTAAGAAAAGATTTTCAGGACAAAATTTATAAAACCGAGGCAGGCAAATTCAAGGCAGTGATAAAAACTATCAAGGAGCTGCATGAAAAAGGCCAGCCGGTATTAGTAGGCACTAAGTCAGTGGAACGGAATGAGTACTTAGGAAAATTGTTAAGCATGGAGGGAATTCCACACCAGATTCTAAATGCCAAAAACCATGAGCAAGAGGGCCAAATCATTGCCCAAGCGGGAAAAATGGGTTCAGTTACCATTGCCACTAACATGGCGGGCAGAGGAGTTGATATCCTCTTGGGTGGGAATCCCGCAACCCCTGAAGAATCCCAGAAAGTCAGGGACATAGGGGGGCTTTGCGTCGTAGGCACTGAACGCCATGATGCCAGAAGAATTGACAACCAGCTGCGCGGCCGGGCAGGCAGGCAGGGCGACCTGGGAGCCTCTGAATTTTTTGTTTCTTTAGAGGATGACCTCATGAGGATTTTTGGCGGCGACCGGATAAAGTCGTTAATGACGGCTTTGAATGTTCCGGAAGACGAACCCATCCAGGCGGGCATGATTTCTGGAGCCATTGAGTCAGCCCAAGAAAAAATTGAGGGCTTTAATTTTGATGCCAGGCGCCATTTGTTAGAATACGATGATGTTATGAATAAGCACCGTGAAATTATCTACAAAAAACGCAGGGAAATGCTGGAAAATTTTGAATTCGAGATTTCGGACTTTGAGAAATTAGAGTTCAAGGCAGAAGATTTTGAAAAAAAGAAAAAGGAGCTGGGAGAAGAAAATTTTAACCAGGCAGCCAGATTTGTCAGTTTGAAAGTACTTGATAATCTGTGGCAGGAACACCTATCTAATATGGACCATATGCGAGATTCTGTTCGCTTGCGGGCCTATGGCGGACATGATCCTTTAATTGAATATAAGAACGAAGGCAGAAGATTATTTCAGCAGCTGTTAGAGCAGATGGATTTTGAAACCGCCGATAATATCTTGAAAGCTAGCGCGCAGGTGCAATCTGCGCCGCGGAATAATATGATAGTTAATATTGGATTACAGGGAAAAGAAGTGGGGCGAAATGACTTTTGCCCGTGCGGTTCAGGTAAAAAGTTCAAGAAATGCGGGATGCTGAATACGGAGGAACATAAGAAACTAATAAGCCAAAAATAGTTACGTAGCTTGTTACGTAACATGTTACGTAACAATATAATGTTATGAAAAAATATATAAGAAAAGTTACGCGGGTAGGCAAGCGAAGTTTAGCCTTGGTAATCCCTGCAGTGATTGCAGATGACCTTAAGATAAAAGAAAAACAGAAATTAGTTATAACTTCTGCCAGAAAGACCATTACCGTTAAAGACTGGAAAAAACCTGCCAACAAAAAGCTCCATAGGTAACCTCTAGTTAGAGTTAGGCTAAGCCTAACTCTCAAGCCTACAGAGCTAGGCTTAGCCTAACTCTCGGAGGATGGAAGTAAATTATATGGAAGAAAGCAGAACAGAATTATTGCGCCAGATTAAAAACGAGGTGATTAATTTGAAAGAATCATCGCTTTATAAATTCAGAATAGAAAATAAAGTCTTTCCGGTGATTGGAGAAGGAAGCCATGAGGCCGAAATAATGTTTATCGGCGAGGCGCCCGGGAAAAATGAAGCGGCAACTGGCAGGCCATTCTGTGGAGCGGCCGGGCGCGTATTGACTGAATTAATAGAATCTATAGGATTAAACAGGAAAGAAGTGTATATTACTAATATTGTTAAAGATCGGCCGCCTGACAATCGCGACCCTTTGCCAGAAGAAATAAGAATATACTCACCATTTTTAGACCGGCAGATTGATATTATCCAGCCAAAAATCATTGCTACGTTGGGCAGGTATTCTATGGCATATGTGATGGAAAAATTTAGCTTGCAGAATGAATTAAAGTCTATAAGCCAGATTCATGGAAAAGTGTTTGATGCTAAAGCTTCCTATGGAGAAATTAAGGTTATTCCCTTATACCATCCTGCCGTTGCCTTGTATCAAAACAGCTTAAAAGAGCAAATGTTCAAAGATTTTAAGGTAATTAAAAGTTTTTATGGAAAATAGTTATGAATAAAAAAGTTTTAGTTTTATTATTACTGTTAGCAGCTATAGGGCTGGGTTTTTATTTTAAAAATGATATTTTAAAAATTTATAATAATACCGCCAAAAATCTGCAGTATTTCCAGAAAAATGATTTAGGGGATATCATCAATGAAGTAAAAAGGGAAATTTTCACTCCTCCGCCGCTTAATATCGGAGGGAAGGCGAATAATGTAGTTCTTACTAAAGATAAAATAATTGCGGCGACAAATATCCAACGGTATGATAATGGATTATTGCCGCCCTTAATTGAAAATGCACAGCTAACTGCGGCCGCAAAGGCAAAAGCGGAAGATATGTTTGCCAAGCAATACTTTGAGCACGTTTCGCCTTCGGGGTTAGATCCGGGAACCTTGGTGAAAAGTTTTGGGTATGATTATATTGTTACGGGAGAAAATTTAATCCTGGGTAATTTTTCAAGCGAACAGGAAGTGGTTCAGCTTTGGATGAACAGCCCCGGGCATCGGGCAAACATTTTGAACAGCAGATTTACTGAAATTGGCGTTGCCATGGTTAAGGGAACCTATAAAGGCCAAACCGCCTGGATAGGGGTGCAGGAATTCGGCTTGCCGATATCGGCGTGCGCCCAACCCAGCGGCAGTTTGAAAAACCAGATTGCGGCCAATAAGAGCAGGCTAGACATTCTTGCGGCGCAAATAGAGGCAAAAAAAGCTGAAATTGATAATACCAACCCGCATTCTCCAGAATATAATAGGCTGGTTGACGAGCATAATGCCTTGGTGGCAGAATATAATTCTTTGAATCAGGAAACCAGGAATCTTATCATCCAATACAACAGCCAGGTGAGCAAGTTTAACCAGTGCGTAGCGGGGAGCTAACGAATTTGAAATTTGAAATTTACAATTTGAAATCAATTTGAATTCATTGAATTTGAAATTTTTAAACACGTTTTAAAATTACGTTAAAATATCAATTTATGGCGATTATAAAAAACAAAATTTGGCCGGAATACTTTGAATCGGTGACTTCAGGCAAAAAGAAATTTGAGCTTCGTCTCAATGATTTTGAGGTGAATGAAGGAGATACTCTTATTCTTCAAGAATATGATCCCATTAGTAAAGAATATACAGGCAGGCAGGTTGAAAAAAAGGTAACCTATGTGGGAAAATTTATGATCGATAAATTATTTTGGCCCAAAGAAGATATTGAAGAAAAAGGCATACAAATTATTTCAATAGAGTAATATGAAATTTGCGATTGTTTCTGATACCCACGATAATATGGCTAACTTTAATAAAGTGATTGATTTTTTGAATGTCCAAAAAATTGATAGGATGTTGCATTGCGGGGATATTTGCAATCAAGATACCATAGAAGAGGCAGAAAAAAATTTTAAGGGTGAGATTATTTTTGTCAGGGGCAATGGAGATTTTAACCTAAAAGACGTTCCCGATACTATGGAGGTTGATTTAGGCAATAAAAAAGTGGCTTTTATCCATTATCCTGACTTGGCAAAAAAATTGGCAGAGTCTGGCAAATATGATTTGGTGTTTTACGGCCATACGCACCGGCCGTGGGAAGAGAGAATACTTGTCTCGCCGAAGCCAAATGGCGAAGGCGGAGGGAACTGCAGGCTAGTAAATCCCGGCGAAGTTGCCGGCCAGCGTTTCAAGCCCACATTTGCCATATATGACACCGAAACCGACAAGCTAGAACTCAAAATCCTAGAAAAAATGCAAGATTAAATTCTTGCGTTTTTTATTTAGATGAGGTAATATAATAAATTATTTTATTCTCCAAAAATGCAGCAGAAATACTGGATTTTTATCGGGGTTATGGTTCTGACTTTTTTAGCCGGCAATTTTGTCTATCCTAATTATTTTAATGCGTCAGTTGATTTTTTAAATAACAAGTTTTCGTGGCAGTTGCCCCACTTTTGGTCAAAGCCCTATGTGCTGGGCCTTGATTTACAAGGAGGGGTCAATCTAACCTACCAGGCTGACTTAAGTACGGTTACTGATAAATCAGAGGCAATGGAAGGGTTGCGCGATGTCATTGAACGAAGGGTTAATTTATTCGGCGTATCTGAACCAGTGGTGCAAATTCAGGGGCAAGATAGGCTGGTGGTAGAATTGCCTGGCGTAAAAGATGTGCAGGCCGCTATTGATATGATTGGCCAAACTCCATACTTGGAATTTAATGAAGAAAGGACCGCCGACCAAACCCAGAAAATTTTAGACAAAATAAAAGAGGTACAGGTAGCCCAGGAAAAAAACCAGAATATAGAAACAATAAAAGATTGGCAGCTGGCATTGGAAAATCCTTATTTTAAACCTACGGAATTAACGGGAAAATATCTGTCAAAAGCGGTGGTTGCCTTTGACCAGATTACCTATAAGCCCCACATTGAACTTCAATTTAATGCCGAGGGGGCTAAAATATTTGAAGAAATTACGGCAAGGAATATACAAAAACCGTTAGCTATTTATTTAGATGGAGCTTCTATTGTTGATACCAATGGCGATGGGAAAATTGATGCCTCTGACATCTATGCCCCTATCGTCCAGGATAAAATTACCGGCGGGACAGCAGTAATTACAGGAAACTTGAGCGTGCAATCTGCAAACGATATTGCCAGAAGGCTAAACTCCGGAGCTCTGCCCGTAAAAATTGGAAGCCCTATTTCCCAGCAAACCGTAGGGCCTACTTTGGGTGAAGTTTCATTAAAAAAATCCCTTCTGGCGGGTATTTACGGCCTTTTGGCGGTCATCTTGTTTATGGTAGTATTTTACCGGCTACCGGGGTTTTTAGCCGCAATTGCTTTGCTTATTTATGTGATTATTACGCTTGCCATATTCACGCTGATTCCGGTTACGTTAACCTTGGCAGGCATTGGAGGGTTTATTTTGTCCATTGGAATGGCGGTGGATGCCAATATTCTGATTTTTGCCAGAATGAAAGAAGAAATTAAGCAAGGAAAGGGACTGTCGCTGGCAATCCAAGAAGGGTTCAGCCGAGCTTGGCCCTCCATTAGAGATAGTAATTTGAATTCATTGCTGGTATGCGCTATTTTGTTTATGTTTACCACTTCCTTTATTAAGGGGTTTGCATTGACGTTGTCCTTGGGTATTATTGTCAGCTTGTTTTCCGCAATTTTTATCACGAGGATTTTCCTAATGGTATTTATCGGGAGGTGGGCAGAAAGAGCCAAGTGGCTGTTGTAACTATGAATCTAGAATCTCGTATCTTGAATCTAGAATAGAATAAAGGAATACTGAATGCAAAACTTCATATTCCAAATTCAAAATTCAATTCAAGCTACCAGATACAAGATTCAAGATTCAAAAAGAGCATGTTCAGTTTCACCAAATATTCAGCCATCTATTATATTGCATCCGGAATCTTAATGATTGCGGCACTTGCTTCTTTGGTTATGTTTGGCTTGAAATTCGGCATTGAGTTTACCGGAGGTAGCACCATGGAAGTTGAATTTACTGATAACAGGCCAACCAATGAAGAAATCTCACAAGCGCTGGAAGAGTTTAACCTTGGAGATATTATTATCCAGCCAACGGGAAGCCGCGGGGCAATTTTACAGCTTAAAGGAATTGATGAAGCAACCCATCGGGGGATTATTTCAAAATTAAATACCTTGTCGCCGGTGCAAGAAAAGAGCTTTCAATACATAGGCCCTTCGGTAGGGAATGAATTAAAGAACAAAACCTTCATAGCCATTGTATTGGCGCTCCTTGCCATTACTATATACATTGCCTTTGCATTTAGGAAAGTTTCACGGCCCATTGCTTCCTGGAAATATGGCATTACTTCCTTAATTGCCTTGTTCCATGACATTATAATCCCCTTGGGAATTTTTTCTATTTTAGGAAAATTGTATAACGTGGAAATTACCATTCCTATTATCGCCGCTCTCTTAACTATTTTAGGTTTTTCGGTCCATGATACCATTGTCATCTTTGACAGGATACGGGAAAATATTATGAGAAAGGGAACCGGCTCTTTTAATGAAACGGTTGACTGGAGCTTAAACCAAACCGCAGGCAGATCCATTAGCACGGTGATGACGGTTTTGCTGGTCATGCTTTCACTGTTCTTTTTCGGGGGGCAAACCCTCAAATATTTTGCATTAGCATTAATTATCGGAGTGTCTGCGGGGGCATATTCTTCTATTTTCATTGCCGGCCCCTTGCTGGTAACGTGGTGGAATTGGGACAATAGAAGAAGCAAAAAGTAGCAAAAACGGCGGGCATATTGACATATTTTTTCCATTATGTTAAACTCACTTAATGATGTGGATAAGTAAAAAATCCTCCATATTATAAGCCATGAAAAAGATCAACGATTCTCAAATATACGCAAAGCTTACCAAAGGTCTTTCGCCAAAAACCAAAGACATTTTTGATAGGCGTTTTGGGGTAAAAGTCCCGCGCCAAACCAAAGCAAGCAAAGGTCAAGTGGTAAAAATTGAAACTTTGGAATCCATTGGCAAGAGCCTTGGGATAACCCGCGAAAGAGTCCGCCAAATAGAAGAGGTTGGTTTTACTTTTGTCAGAAAAAATAATAAAGAAACATTGGATAAGCTGTTTGGAGAGTTGAATGCTTACTTGCAGAAAAAGGGCGGTTTTGCAAAAGAAGAGGTTGTTTTGGAAGATTTAGGGGGCGAGAAAAATAAGCCCTATGTATTATTTTTACTTACCTTAGGCCAAGGCCAATTCTCCAGGGTATGCGGCAAAAAAGAGTATCACTACTTCTGGGCTAGCTCGCAAAATCCAGAGAATAGGGTAAAAGAAACTTTGTACTCATTAGTTTCAGATATCAAGAGCCATGGCAATCTTTTGACTGATAAAGAACTGTTTGCCAATTTTGCTTTTAAATATAACGTAGACAATGAAGCGTTAAATTCTTATCTGGAAATTTCAAAAAGAATCCAGAAGAATAAAGAAGGAAAAATCGGCTTAATTGACTGGCCGGAAATAAAACCAAGAGGCGTTAAAGATAAGGCTTTTCTGGTGTTCAAAGACAATAAAAAGCCGTTGCATTTCAGGCAGATTACTGAATTAATAGATAAATTAGAATACAGCCCCGGCAAAAAAACCCATGCCCAAACGGTACACAATGAGCTGATTAAAGATGAAAGGTTTGTCTTGGTAGGCAGGGGAACGTATGCCTTAAGCGAATGGGGGTATGTCCCGGGAACCATTAAGGATATTATTACTAAGGTATTGAAAGAAAAACAGGAACCGGCGCATCAAGAAGATATTGTCAAAGAGGTTCTCTCACAAAGGCTGGTTACCAAAAATACCATTCTCATGAACTTAAATAATAAGAAATATTTTCAAAAGAGCTCTGATGGAAAGTATTTCTTAATACAAACCCAGGTAGCCTAACGAAAAACCGCCCCTCGGCGGTTTTTTGTTGTCTTGCGCTCCTCTTTAATATATAATAAAGTAATTCCATATATATAAAGCCTGTCGAAATTTTCATATGAAAATTTCGACACCTACTCATTTAAAATTGTAAATTTAAAATTGAAAATTCAATTTTAAACGAAGTTTAAATATTGCCATGTCCTATTTTTTCTGGGGAACCATCTTCTTATTGGGGGCTACGGTCATTTTTTACTTAGTATTCCTTTCACTGGTATACTATTGGCATGAACGGAAAACTTCTTTTGTAATAGTGCCCCTTTTATATACGTTTGAATTTTTCCTTATTGGTTTTCTCGTTGTTTCCCTCATATCGCTGGTATTGCAATACCTGCCTGATATAGTAACCTTAGTGCGATCTGCATCATGAAACTATCCGTACTATTCTTTTGGTTAAAACCTGTAAAAAAAGTTATCCTTGAGCCGTTCGGATGGGCCATTTTAATGATCATTGTTTTTACGGTACCCTTTTTACGGGTTTGGTGGTGGATATTTGCCCCATTATTTCTTTCCATAGAATTACGGGCGCTCTATTTATGGTGGATTGCATGGGACTATGGATATGCGAAGACGAAATGGGTCATGCTGGAGATACTTCCCCCTAAGCAAATATTGGTACCCTTAAAGGCTATGGAAGATGTATTCGCGGTTATGTGGGGGCCCCTTTATAACCAAGCTAACTGGCGCGAAAGGTGGTGCGAGGGGGCTTTGGATAATGCTCCGGGCTGGATGTCCTGGGAGATCGTAAGCATTGAGGGGAAATTGCATTTTTACTTGAGGATAACAGCCGAAGGCAGATCAAGCCTTGAAACAATTTTGTACAGCCATTACCCCGAAATGGAAATTAATGAAGTGCCCGATTATACCAGAAACGTTCCTAAAAATATTCCCAATGAAGAATGGAATGTCTACGGAGAAGATTTTATTTTAGGGAATCCGGTGGGATATCCCATTAAAACGTACGAAAAGTTTTTTGAACCGCAGGGAGAAAGAATTTCCGCGGAAGAAAAAAGAATAGACCCCATGGCCTCTCTATTAGAAGCAATGTCAAGATTGGGTGCCAATGAACAGTTTTGGCTTCAGGTTATTACCATGTCCGTATCAGATACCGATGAACCTCAATTCAGAAAAAGCGCCGAAAGTATTATTGCAAAATTAGCGAAACGCCCCGAAAAGAAAACAAAAACAATTTGGGATGAAATAGCTAGTGTTCTGTATGATCTTGTCATTGGTCCAAAGAAAGAAGGATCGGGGGAAAAAGCAACCTATAAATGGATTGAGTCAAAAGTGTCTGAAGAAGGCGAAAGGGAAATGGTGCTTACTCCGGGCGAAAGGGAAATTATAACCGAGGTTGAGAATAAGCTGAAAAAGCCTGTTTTTAGGACGGTGATACGGGGAGTATATGTGGCAAAGCGGGAAAATTGGAATCCTGTTAATAGGATTCTTACCCGATCGTATTTTTCACATTTCCAGACTCAAAATTTGAATTATATCAGATTTAGCACCCTGACCAGGCCGAAAACCCACTATGTTTTCCGTGAAAGAATACCATTTATAAGAACAAGAAGAATGTTTAGAAATTACATCTTGCGGTTTCCTTCTTTTTTCCCCGACAGAAGAAAAGAGTGCCCCATTTTAAATACCGAAGAGCTGGCAACGATATTCCATTTCCCGATAAAAATCAGCGGCGTAGTGTTCCCAACGATGTCGCGGGTCCAGTCCAAAAAGGGAGGCCCGCCGCCCAATTTGCCTACCGAGTAGTGATGAATATAGAATCTAGTATCTTGTATCTTGAATGGAATACGGAATAAAGAATAAAAATCTAACATTCCAAATTCAAAATTCAATTCAAGATACCAAATTCAAAATTCAAGATTCAAGTTTAAAATTATGGATAACAATAACACTAACATCACATTTTTTGGCCTTACTTCCTTCAGGAATCAAAAGAAGAAATTTGGCATAAAAGAAGATGACCGCCGACGCCATTTTTATACGATAGGAAAGACCGGCATGGGAAAGTCCAACTTAATGGAAAATATGGCCATCCAGGATATCCAGAACGGGCGCGGCGTAGCCTATGTGGATCCCCACGGGGAAGGAGCCGAAAAACTGCTTGATTTTATTCCTGCCAACCGGATTCAAGACGTAGTCTTTTTTAATCCCGCTGACTTGGATTTTCCTATCGCCTTTAATGTAATGGAGAAAGTTGATTTCAGGTATCGGCATTTGGTGGCTGGTGGGCTGATGGGTGTCTTTAAAAAGGTATGGCCTGATGTATGGTCAGCCAGAATGGAGTATATTTTAAATAACGCTATTTTGGCTCTTTTGGAATACCCGGATTCAACATTATTGGGAGTGAATCGGATGCTGGCAGACCCCGAATACCGGGCAAAAGTGGTGGCTAAAATTACCGACCCCATTGTAAAATCTTTCTGGGTTACCGAATATGCCAGATATACCCAGCGGTATGAGATAGAGGCAACCGCTGCCATCCAAAACAAGGTTGGCCAGTTTGTTTCCAATGCCTTGATCAGGAATATTATCGGACAGACAAAATCCACCATTAATATGAGGAAAATCATGGATGAAGGGAAGATCCTGATTTTAGACCTTTCCAAAGGCAGGATCGGCGAGGATAATTCAAGGTTGCTGGGAGCGCTGCTGATTACCAAGTTGCAATTGGCGGCAATGTCACGGGTTGATATTCCAGAAGAGGAAAGGAAAGATTTTTACTTGTACGTGGACGAATTCCAGAATTTTGCGACCGAATCATTTGCCAATATATTGTCGGAAGCCAGAAAGTACCGGCTTAGCCTTGTTATGGGCCACCAGTACATTTCACAAATGGATGAGATTGTGCGCGATGCAGTCTTTGGCAACGTAGGCACGCTGGCGGTATTCCGTGTGGGAGCCGAGGACGCTGAATTTTTAGAGAAAGAATTTTCTCCTGATTTTACCGCGGAGGATTTAGTGAATTCGGCAAAATATAACATTTATTTAAAATTAATGATTGATGGCGTGGCATCCAATCCTTTTTCAGCCCAGACGCTTCCTCCGCCGATTCCTCTTGAACAATCAAATCGGGCTAAAATTATTGATGCTTCGCGGGAACGGTACGGCATTAAAAAAGAAATCGTTGAAGAAAAAATCATCCGTTGGACCGAGGCAGATATGGGAGAAAATAGCGTAAAAAATGCTTCTCTGCCGGGCGGGGCGCTTGTGCAAACTAAAAAAAATAACTCCAAATCATTTGGTAATACGAATTCTTTAAATAACCAGGAGAATCAAGTGACCCTCTATGATGCAATCTGTTCTATCTGCGCAAAGGCTACCAAAACTGTTTTTCAGCCAGAAAAAGGGAGGCCGGTGTACTGCAAATCTTGTTTAAAGAAAATTAAAGGATCAGCAGGTAGCCAGGATAAAAACCATGGAGAGACTCCTTCTAAAATAGAAAATGTGCCATTTAATGCTTCAGTAAAGAAAAATGGAGAAAAAGACTCTTTGTTGAAACGGTCGTTGGGGCAGGAAAGGCCAAAAAGGAAAGAAATTAATTTGTCTGAACTGAAAAAGGCATTAGAAGAGTCGTTAGAACATGTAGAGGAAGAGGAGGCAGAAGATTTGCCAGATGATGTGCCCCTAGAACCGGAAGCAAAAGAAACACCGGCGAATAAAAAAGATGCTGATGAGCAGGTAGATAAAAATAAGAAAAAGGGAGTTATTAATCCCGGCGAAAAAGTAAACCTTTAACAAGCAATAAAAATGGCGCATTGCCTTGAAGGCGGCCATTTTTGTATTTACTTTGAATTACGAAATGCTTTCGTAGTATTTTTTCAAAATCTGGAAGGTGAAAATTTGATAGAATTCTAAAACGTAGTAAGCTACGTTTTAGAATTATTGCGAATTTTCGACCCAGATTTTGAAAAAAGACTCGAAACTCGCCTTTTCATTGGGCATTTCGTGATTCAAAGTATTATAGAATATGGAGGTCAAATCAATTGAAGATTTTGCGGTTGCGGGAAAGACCGTCTTGGTGAGAGTTGACTTTAATGTACCCCTAGACGGCAGCGGGAATGTCTTAGGCGATTTTAGAATACAGCAAAGTTTGCCAACCCTGCAGTATTTGCTCAAGCACGGGGCAAAAATAATTTTAATAAGCCATTTAGGAGACCCCAAGGGGGTTGCAGTTCCTAATCTTACTTTAGATAAGGTAGGAAAAAGGTTGGAAGAATTGATTCAGATTCCGGTAAAAAAAGCGTCTGACTGCGTAGGGCCAGAGGTAAAAAACCAGGCCTTAGGCTTAAAGCCGGGAGATATTCTGCTTCTGGAAAATGTAAGGTTCCATAACGAAGAAATAAATAATGATCTAGCATTTGCAAAAGAACTTTCAAGCCTGGGCGAGGCCTACGTCAACGATGCTTTTTCAGTTTGCCATAGGGCCCATGCTTCGGTTGTTGGTGTTCCCTTGTATGTTCCTTCTGCTATGGGGTTATTATTAAAGAAAGAAATTGAGAATCTTGGTGCGGTTTTAAAAAATCCGGAAAAACCGCTTGTGGTCGTAGTGGGCGGTAAAAAAGTGGCAACAAAAGCAGGATTTATCAATAATATGGTAAAAAGTGCCGATGCAGTTTTAGTAAGCGGATTGATAAAAAAGGAAATGGTAGAACAGGCGTTGGCATTGGGAGAAGCCGTAATAGGTCCGGAAGGCAACTTGGAAGCTTTGGATATTGATGAAAAGGCCATAAAAACTTTTCGGGAAAAAATATTAACGGCGAAAACGGTAGTTTGGAACGGCCCTTTTGGAAAATTTGAAGACGAGCGTTATAAAAATGGAACCCTGCAAATTGCCAATGCTATTATTGAAAGCGGTGCGTTTTCGGTGGTTGGAGGAGGTGAAACGGTGGAATTTTTAAACCGGGAAGGCATGCTGTCAAAATTCAACCATGTTTCCACCGGCGGCGGGGCAATGCTAAGTTATTTGGCAGGGGAGGAATTACCAGGATTAAGGGCCCTTGAAAATCCT
>Ga0155020_104_pt1 | contig 82630 bp, 76 predicted proteins | sample RifCSPhighO2_01_FD_105988 | JGI IMG/M metagenome (GOLD analysis project Ga0155020, IMG submission 105988) | Candidatus Staskawiczbacteria bacterium RIFCSPHIGHO2_01_FULL_39_25
GAAAAATTAGAATTAACGATTTTAATTCCAGACAAAAACTTAGAAGACCCTAAAAAATGGACAAGAAAAGTGCCGAAATCTTTTGGCTGGGCAAAGAATTTGAAGTTTTTTACCATGACTTCAGAAAAAGATATTAGGTATGCAATGAATTTGATAGAGCAGTCTTACGAATTTAACAAGAGTAGATAAGGGATGATTCCAAGGTGAACCTGTGAACGTTGTGAACTTCCCAAAGTGGGGTGTGGATTATTCCTTGTTGACATATAATTCAACATCGAGTATCATTGTGGTATGACAGAATTTGCGAGGTTAATTCAACAAAAAAGAAAAGGAAAAGAACTGACCCTTGAAGAGCTTGCAACTAAGCTAGATGTGGATAAAAGCTACCTTAGTAAGCTTGAAAATGATAGAGTCCCTGCGCCTTCAAAAGGTTTTATCAAAAAAATATCAGAAATTTTGGATATTGAGTATGAGCAGTTGTCCTTGTTGGCTGGCAGAATGACCGAGCCCATGGTGAAAAATTTGGATCTAAACACGGTAGAATTGTTTCGGTCTATGAATAGTAAGAATCTTTCTGATGATGAGTACAAGAAAATAAAAAAAATAATCGATGATAATAAAAAATAAATTTTACCACACGAAAACGATTGAAAGGAAGGCGAATGAATTATTGACGGCCTACTATGGCTTTGAGCCAGCTAAAATAAAACTACCCGTTGCCATTGATAAGATTTTAGAAATTCATTTAAATTTAAATGTGTTGTGGGAAAATTTTAAAGACGATAAAATATTGGCAGCATTAGTTCCGCAAGAGAAAATGGTTGCATTAAATGAAATACTGACATCGGACACAGGAAAGGGAAGAGAGAACTTTACTAAAGCGCATGAAATTGGTCACTGGATACTGCATGTCGATCAAACAAATTCAGATGCGAACCCGTTACCAGGGTTTTCCAAGCCCTATGAAAAAATATGTAGAAGCTCCCTGCAGGATTGGGATGAGAAAAATGCTGATAAATTTGCGAGCTATCTCTTGATGCCAGAAGAACTTATGCGAGCTAGTATGAAAAATGAGAAGATTAGTAACTGGGAGGATATCCGGAAAATGGCAGAAAAGTTTGGCGTATCTTCAACGGCTATGAGAATCAGATTGGAGAATTTAAATTTTGTATACATTAGTGAGGAGGGTAGTTTTTTCAAATCAAAGGCAGAATTTGTAGGACAGGGTACGCTAATGTAAATTTTTTTGATTGCAAAGTTGACATATAATTCAACTTATTCAGCCACGGAGACTATTGGTCGGATTTCCTAAAGCTAAATCATATAATTAAGACCGAAAGGTTAAATAAAAAACATGGCAGTTAGAATAACATGCATTAAAAAAGACAATGGTCACCATTTCAACCCTCACGAAGCGATAGAATCTTTAAGGTGGTGGAATGAATCTGATGGTGATAGGGGTATATGTACAAGATTGGAGATGGTGAAATTTCTTGAGGGCAAGGGGGTGGCGTACGTGAAAGATGTTTATGGAAATAAAGCGTATTTGTTTGTCAGAGAATCAGCTAATGGCAATAAGTTTGTGCAAACACACGCGGACGGTAAAATAACGAACAATCTTTTACAGTTACCGGAGTGCAATTAGACAAAAGGAGGACTGGGGTGTATGATTGTCGCACTCCAGTTCATCACGATTTATTTAAAATAAAATTAATTAAAATAAAAAAATATGCCAATGAACGAAATTATATGTCCAAACTGTAAAAAAGCATTCAAAATTGACGAGGCGGGTTTTGCTGACATTGTTAAGCAGGTACGCGATCATGAGTTTGAAGAAGAGTTAAGTAAGCGAGATGCGCTACTGAAGGCAGATAAAGAAAGCGCTATCAAACTTGCCGAGGAACGAACCAAGAATGCATTGAAAGATGACCTGACCAAAAAAGAAACTGAAATCGCTAAACTCAAGGTAGAGAAAGAAAGTGCACTAGCTGTGCTCAAATCTCAAAAAGATGCTGAATTAGCTGAGTTAAAGGCTAAGGTTCAATCTGCCGAAACTGAAAAAACGCTTGCTGTTACTGAGGCTGTGACGAAAGTTGAGAAAGAACGCACTAAACTTGCAACCGAAATAATAATTAAGGATAGTGAAAAACAGCAACTTGAATCGTCCTTGAAAGAAAAGTATGCCAATGAACTAAAGATAAAAGACGGCGAGATAAAAGCAAAAGACGAAATAATCGAGCGTTTCAAAGACATGAAGGCCAGGCTTTCTACTAAAATGCTTGGTGAAACTTTGGAGCAACATTGTGAAATCGAGTTTAATAAAATTCGTGCTACTGGTTTTCAGAATGCGTATTTTGAAAAGGATACTGATGTTAAGGCCGGTAGTAAGGGCGACTACATTTATCGAGAAACCAATACTTCTGGCAACGAAATTATATCAATCATGTTCGAGATGAAAAATGAACAGGACGAAACTGCCACCAAGAAAAAAAATGAGGACTTTCTAAAAGAGCTCGATAAAGATCGGACTGAGAAAAAATGTGAGTATGCTGTTCTTGTATCGCTATTAGAAGCTGATAATGAGCTCTATAATAATGGCATTATTGACGTATCACACCGCTTCCCTAAGATGTATGTTATTCGCCCCCAATTCTTCATCCCGATAATAACGTTATTACGGAATGCTGCTATGAAGTCCTTGGAATACAAAGCAGAACTCGCTATTATAAAAAGTCAAAACATTGATGTTACTAAATTTGAGGATCATTTAAACGATTTTCGCGAAGGATTTCGCCGTAACTTCAATCTTGCATCTGAAAAGTTTAAAACTGCCATAGAAAATATAGATAAATCTATTGCACAACTTCAAAAAACTAAAGATGCCTTACTATTTTCCGAGAATAATTTACGTTTAGCTAATGATAAAGCCGAGGATTTAACCATTAAGAAGTTGACGCGGGGGAATCCGACAATGACAGCAAAATTTACTGAACTGAAAATTGATGAAAATAAATCAAAAACTTGATATTGCATTAACTTTCTTTAGTAGAGGAATCGTGCTTGCTGATTGAGCCACAGAGATATTTTCCCAGAACCACGTTTGGATCACATCCCACTTCTCGCGCATATGGAAAAAGACTGTCTTGTAGACAGTCTTTTTCCATATATTCGATTGGGATTTGAAGGGCGCCGAGTTTCCTTGTTGACTTTGTGTGAGGCGCCTAGGCCGCGAGTCGGAGCGAGCGGAAATCCCTTCGCTCGCGCATTCTTTCAAAATCACCTTTTTAAGGTGATTTTGGTTATTTTGAAATTCTGTGTTATAATAAAACTGCAAAGGAAAATCCTCTGGCATATGATTTATCGGTAAAAATAAGGCGATTAAACAAAAAAAGCGATTGGGAGATTTCACCCGCCAAGAGGAACAATCCTTTGAGGTGCAAATCCCAGTCGCTTTTTGTTTGAAAGGTTGAAGTTGCCTTCATAATTATTCATTTAAGTTACAAAAATTATGGAAGAAAAAGTAGGCAATAAAGAAGGCGACCAACCTAAGGTTTTGAATTTTACTGGAGAGGAATATTTGGAAGTCGGAGAGATTGCCAAACCATTTTGGGAAAAAGGAGTTTCCGAAAATTTGCCAAAGTTTGTTATTTATATGGGAGGGGTCGGTTCTGGAAAAACAACTATGCGGAGGCATCATCAGTCAAGCGGCTATGTGCATTTTGATTTTGGAGAAATTTGCATAGCAATGGAAAAAGGATTTGGTAAAGATAATCCAAAGTTACCGAATTATGAACTCTTGGCTGGCTCTATGATTTTACAAGAAAGCGTAGAAGCCAAAAAGAACATCGTGATTGAAATTATTGGTGACGATGAAAAACTATTCATTCCTGTCATAAAAAAAATGAAGGAGATTGGGTATGAAACCTCTCTCCAATTTATTGCGTGTAAACCCGAAGACGCATATGGGCGTCACTTAAAGGCTGTAGAAGAAGATAAAGATTATATCTCTTCTTTTTATACGCAAGAAGCTACCTTATCGTTCTTTTACGAACAACTTCAATTAGGGAAAATGCCCGAAGCCGTAGAAAAGGATAAAAAATACTTAGTAAAAGTTGATGATAACTTTCACCCTATGGATACAGGTGAAGCATATGACGACAAGACCTATTCATCATTGGAAGAAGCAGTTAAGAGATGTAAAGAAATAACCATTGACAGCCTTATGCATTCCTATAAGAAGGGGATAAATGCAAGTGAACTGTTAGAACAATGGATGGCATTCGGAGATGACCCGTTTGTTTATACTGGAGAAGGAGATTTGCCATTCTCTGCAAGAGATTTTGTTACAGAAGAATTATGCCTCTACATCATCAAAGAAATGGAAAATATAGAATAATTTGCTATACTCTACTTGGAATAGCCAGAGTTGATATTTTTGGGCATTCGGCTCAAAACATTGCTGTGTAATAAGTCCGTCATCCGCCTTTGTGCGGTGGATTTGCAAAGTTTGCAAAAGGTGCGGTTAAAAGTGGCGGTGGCTTACGGGTCTATCAAGAGTGCTACTCCAAAAAAGATTTTATTTTAGAAAAATATTAAAGGCCTTCCATTGGCCTTTTTTTGTTTGGAATATGCGAAAATGCGTCTCGGGCGCGAGAGCGCAACGGAGATACCGCGGAAGGCCAAGGAAATGTATTTGGAAATAGAAATTACAATGAGATAAATAGGTTGAAATTTATGTCAAAAAGGAGTAAATTAAAGTAATTTCCCATCAAAATCTCCGCTAAAAGTAGGGAATAGTGAATACGCAAGACGCCTTGCGTATTCAAAGAGATGAATGGGGGGGTTGGGTGGTGCGTGGTCGGAGTAAAATCGTCAAAAAATGGTAAAATAGGAATATGAAAATAAAAGATTTGCCAAAAATTGATCGGCCAAGGGAAAAATTCCTTGAGAAGGGTTCAGATGCATTGACCAATAGCGAACTTTTGGCTATTTTGCTTGGCAGTGGAATAAAAGGAACGAATGTAAAAGTATTGTCCCAAAAGATCATCAAGAAATTTGGAGATAACCTGGTAAATGTTTCGGTTGAGGATTTAATGAAAATCTCAGGAATTGGAGAAGCCAAAGCTTTGCAAATCGCGTCCACTATGGCTTTAGCTAAAAGAATTTTTGATAAACAAAACTCGTTAGATAATTTAATTTTATCCGCGCAGGATGCGATAGATCTTGTATCGGATTTAAGAGATAAAAAGCAGGAACACCTAATTTGCCTTTATTTAAATGCTCGTAACGCTTTAATAAAAAAAGAGATCATTTCAGTTGGCATATTAGATAAAAGTATTTTTCATCCTAGGGAAGTTTTTGCTCCAGGACTAGAAATGCGCGCCGCAGGCGTTATCCTTGTTCATAATCATCCTTCTGGCGATCCAAATCCAAGCCAGCAAGACAAAGAGGTGGCTAAAAGAACCGTTGAGGCTGGAAAATTAATGGGCATCAATGTTATTGATTTTCTCATCATCGCAAAAAATGGCTCGCACAGCTTGCTTGGTGATATTAAAAATATCCAATTAATAGATACTGGGTATGTCGCCGAAGGGTTCCAGGCCTCTTTGTTTGATTTGCTTACGGATGCGGACAACTCTCCTTCTGGCGTGAAAAATTTAGACAAAAATAAAAAGAGCGTGAGCACTTTGCGATTTATGGATTTTTGTGCGGGGATTGGCGGTGGTCGTCTCGGTCTTGAGAATTTAGGCTTAGAATGTGTCGGATTTTCAGAGATAGATAAGCATTCTGAAAGAACTTATAGAGAATTCTTTGGAGATAGAGAAAAAAATTATGGAGATTTGATGAAAATCAATCCAGGTGATTTACCCAATTTTGAAGTGATGATCGCCGGCTTTCCGTGCCAAACTTTTTCTGTTATGGGTCAGAGGAAGGGCATGAAGGATGATAGGGGGCAGGTTATTTATGGTTTAATTAAAATAATGAAAGGTAAAGATCTGCCCTACTTTATATTAGAAAATGTAAAAGGATTAGTGAATCATAATAATGGCAACTCATTTAGAGTGATTTTAGATGAGCTAGATAAAGCCGGATATAAAGTTTATCCCAAGGTTTTGAGTAGTTTGAATCATGGCGTGCCGCAAATGAGAGAAAGAATTTATTTTGTGGGTGTCAGAAAAGACCTTGTTAAAAAAGGCAGAGAATTCAGGTGGCCAGATCCCGTCAAAACTCCTAAGGTGGCAGAGTATTTAATTGATACCAGCAAGCTAGAATTTAACGAAAGAAAAAGATCATACGAAACATTTATAAAATTTATAGATAATAAATATAACAAAGGATTATTTAAGGTGGATGATTTACTAAAGCAAGAATATTTAATACTAGATACTAGGCAGTCAGACTTAAGATTATACAACGATAAAGTGCCAACACTTAGAACGGGCCGACATGGTATTTTGTATGTTAAAAATGGTAAATTTAGGAGTTTATCAGGTTTTGAGGCGTTGCTTTTGCAGGGCTTTCCTAAGAGATTAGCAGAGAAGACGAAAAATAAAATTAATGATATTTATTTATTAAGCCAGGCTGGAAACGCCATGACAGTTAGTACGATTGAGTCTATAGGAAAAAACTTGCTAAATTATATACAAAGCTAATATGAAACAAATGAAAAAGAAAAATATTCTCGAAATGATTGCTCGCGGTTCTAAAACCGCGAAAGGTGGATTTAAGAATGAAAAGGATGTTATTAAAAAGTTTAATAATTGGGAAAAAGACGCTATCGCACAAAAATGGCTTGAAATGATGAACTATGATTTAAAGGATATTGAATATGTAAAAGCAACTAAGATACGCGGCCACTATAAGGCTGATATTCAAGTTAGGATTCAAATAGTAATTAAATTAAAATCTCAGTCAGATATACAAAATCTACAAGTAAAATTAGTTAGCAACCCTCAGGGATTTAATCAGATAGATAAAAGATGGGTTGATAAATACGCAGAAATGTGGAGCATCCCCGTAGATATAGTGAAACTGCTAAAACTTTTTACTGGGGAGGCAAAACCAATAAGCAGTAAAATAAAAGATTCAAGAAGAATGCTTTTAACTGAACTTAAAATAGTAGATCAGCAAAAGGTTATTGATTTCTTCGACCATAATAAAATTCTGGTTATTTCAGATTTATTAAAAGGAAGGGGTGAATTTTCCGCTGATTGGGTTTTAGTGATCTTGAAATTGAAAAAGGAAAGTAGGTGGGTTTTAAGATCAATTAATGAAGCGATGAATGTTTTTGGAGGTGGCGACGTCAGAATAACGTCGCAGGGAGGTTTGAAAATCGGTAAGATTGGAATGCAAAGAAAGGGTGGAGATAATGGGAGAGACAGCGCTAAAATGCTTCAATTTAAAATTAATCCAATTGAGCTCTTCAAGAATTAAGTTTCATGACCGACACTGTTTCCAAAAAGAAACGCAGTGAAATAATGTCCCGCGTTAAAAACAGAGACAGTAAAATAGAGATTCTTTTGAGAAAAAGATTATGGAAAGAGGGCATAAGGTATAGAAAGAATGCAAATAAATATTTTGGTAAACCCGATATTGTCCTAAAAAGATATAAGGCAGTTATTTTTGTGGATTCTTGTTTTTGGCATGGATGTAAAAAGCATTGTCGCATTCCTTCTATTCGTAAAAAGTATTGGGTAAACAAGATTTCTAGGAATAAAATTAGAGATAAAGAAGTGGGTAAATACTACAAAAAAGTCGATTGGAGAATTTTAAGAGTATGGGAGCATGATATTGAGAAAAGTTTTGAAAAATCATTTTTTGAAGTGTTGGAGTTTCTAAAAGGAAAGTAGATTTATGAAAAAGCTGAAAGTAAAGCTAGAGAATTGCTATGGGATTAAAAAGCTAGGGCACAGCTTTGATTTTTCCAAACACAAAACATATTCAATTTACGCTTCCAATGGCGTGATGAAAACATCTTTTACAAAGACCTTCTTGAGGCTAAGCGAAGGTAAAATGCCAGAAGAGTTAATTCATGGCTATCCGTCTGAATATGAAGTAAAAATCGATGGGCAAACCATAGAGAAAGAGGCAATATTTGTAATTAAATCCTATATCAAAAGTTATCAATCGGGGAATATACATACCTTGCTAGTTGACGGGAAAAGTCAAAAAGAATACTACGATATCTACTCTGCCATATTGGAAGAAAAGAATAAATTACTGCCTAGGATAAATAAATTATCGGGCGTCAAGAAGGACGAAATAGAGCCGAAAGTTATTAGAGATTTTCAGAAAGAAAACTTTTTTGATATTTTAAAGGGATTAGAGGTAGATTCTATTAAGGAAGATTTTTCAGGTATAAAATACGATGTCATTTTTAATGATGATAGTATTAAATTTCTTGAAAGTCCGGAAGTTTTAAAAAATATAAAAGAATACATAAAGATATCTGACAAAATAATAAGCAATTCTAAGTTTTTTAAAAAAGGCACTTTTACTTCAATGAATGCTGACAATGTTGCAACCGCATTAAAAAAGGAAAACTTTTTTTCGGCAAAGCATGCTGTGAAGATAGATGGTCAGGCTGAGCTAATAGAAAGCGATAAAGATCTTGCTGCAAGGATAGCGACTGAAAGAAAGGAGATATTAACAAGCCCAGAATTGAAGAAGATAGAGGATGCTATTACCGCGAAGGCGGCAAACAGGTCTTTCAAGATTTTCCTAGAAGAGAATCCTGGTATTTTAAGTTATCTTGAGGCAGATAGATTGGGAGAACTTAGAAAAAACTTATGGAAGTCTTATTTCAAAAAAGAAAAAGCTTTATATATGGAGTTGATGGATAAATACACTAAAGGTAAAAAAAAGTTAAATGAAATAGAGGAAAAAGCAGTTCAGCAAATGTCTATCTGGGACGAGGTGGTTAAAAAGTTTAAAAAAAGATTTTTTGTTCCATTCAATATAAGTATTGAAAATAGGAGAAGTGCAATAATAGGGAGAGAGTTGCCGAATATTTCTTTTCACTTTGATGATGGGAACTCAAAGCCAAGAAGTCTTAAAAGAAATGAGTTAGATAGCCTTGAGGCTTTGAGTCACGGAGAAGAAAAAGCTTTATATATTCTAAATATAATTTTTGAAATAGAGTCTAGGAAACGGGCAGGGCAAAAAACATTACTTGTGATTGATGATATTGCAGACTCATTTGATTATAAAAATAAATACGCCATCGTTGAATACCTTAAAGAAAACTCAAAGGAAAAAGACTTTTTCCAGATAATTTTGACTCACAATTTTGACTTTTTTAGAACTCTCAGGAGTCGCATTGATGGAGAGTGGGAAAACTATTTAATAGCACACAAGACTAGTACGGGAATTCTTTTAGAAAGCATTGTGGGTAAAAATATTATAGATCCCTTTGCGGCATGGAAGCTAAAATTAAAAGGTAACGGCAAAGAATTTATCGCTTCGGTGCCCTTTATTAGGAATTTAATTGAATATCTAGGTGAAGGCAGTGGTGAAAATCGTTACGAAAAATTAACGTCTCTTCTGCATATTAAGAAAGGTATACCTGATATTGAAGTACAGGAATTGCATGATATTTTTAACAACACCCTAAATCCCAAAGTACAATTTCAAAAGATAGGAAGACAGCCAGTAAAGAAGTTAATTTATGATTTAGCTGACAGCATAGAAAAAGATAATTCAGAAACAATAAACTTGGAAAACAAGATTATCTTATCTATTGCCATTAGATTAGTAGCAGAGGAATTCATGTGGGCCAAAGTAACTGATTCCACTCCAATTAATGGCTCTCAAACAGGCTTATTGTTCGATAGGTTTTTAAAAGATTTTGAAACCAAAAAAGAAGAGAAGGGTAATATAGAAGTTTTGAGTAAGGTTGTGTTGATTACGCCTGAAAATATACACCTCAACTCTTTTATGTACGAGCCAATTTTGGACATGTCTGATTTTGAACTGAAACAGCTATATAGTGAAGTAAAAATTTTAAAATAAGAAAACTATGATTCAGCTAATTCTAATTTTCATTATCGGAGCTATGGTTGGATTTTTGGTGGCGTCGTGGGTTTGGTTTATGAGAAAATGGGGACAGCCACCATTTATTCGGAATGGTAAAGAAAGTTAAGCGCGTTATTTGCAAAAAATAAATTTATTAAACTACTTGTGGTGAGTTTATTAAACTACTTGTAGTGAGTTTATTGAACTATGACCTATTTATTAATTTTAATCCTTGGCGTGGTGGTGGCGGTTGCGTTTCTTTTTTGGATTGCTAAAAGGGAATCTAAACAATACGGGACCGGTACTGGCGAAGAGCTGGTGGGTATTTGTGTTTCGGCCATTGAAACCGCTTCACAAAAAGAGGGGCGCAAGCAAAGGGTGCTGGTCATGCTTCAGGAAAAAAACGGGCTTTCCAATGCTTATATCCGGAAAGTGTTGGGCGTATCCAGCCGTTCCGTTGTAAACTATATGGACGAACTTGAAAAAGAGGGGAAAGTTGAGCAGATTGGAAAAGTTGGCCAATCCGTAACCTATCGGGCAAAATAGCCCAATACGCAAGACGCCTTGCGTATTCATAGGTAGGGGAATCCCGCGCTGGCTGATTGTGCGATTGAGATGTTTTCCCAGAACTATAGACCTCTTGCAAAATAAGTTTTGACTGCAAATTGTATATTTCGGCCACAAATTCGCTATAATTTTTTACCGTATCCAGAGGATACGCTAAAAAATTCTATCAAATTTGCATCTCAAAATCTTCAATTTTCGTTACAAAACTTATTTTGCAAGATGTCTTATGTTTGGACTACATCCCACTTCTCGCGCAAACTATTTACACTCTATCATAATTATGGTAGAGTGTTTTTAGTTCCCAGACAACTAATCCTCGTAGGCAGCTATGCCTTAAATAGCAGGAGAGAAAATGAACATGAATATGTCCGATCTTTGTCTTGCGTTTGCTCGCGAGACGAATCAGGATCTCCCAGAAGCCACAGAACAACTTACTAAACTTGTCCAAAGGATCCTTTTCAGTGAGCCAGATGATGGCCAGCCTTATACAAGAGATGACCTGGAACTTGCAGAATCCTATCGTCGTCTCGTTGCCGTCAGTGAGGCTTTAACCAAGATGGCGACTGAAGAAGGCGTTAAGGGTGAAGCAAGTAAATTAGTTTTCGAACTTGGGGTGCCCCATGGTGATTGCAGCGTTTCTGGTCTCGCTCGCACCGCGATTAGTATGGGTAGCCGAATTATCATGGATAGTCCCTGGATTCGCCTAGGTCAAATTGCTGATGATCTAGAGATCGAGGAGCGTCTAGATGTTCCAGCTGAACTTGTCAAAAGATATTTTCGATCAGGAGAAAATCTTTCATCTAGGGAAACAAAGTAGGATTCTACTTATTCGCCAGTTGCGTCGAGCAGCTGGCTCTTTTTTTATTTTTCTAAATCTGGAATATAAATATACTCTTTTTCTTCTTGAATTATGGTTCTAACGTTGTTCACGACGTCGCGCTATTGACTTTTTTAGTAAATATAATATAGTATAAGTTGAGTAGGCCCTTTGACAGTTAAATTCACTTTTACCAGAGAAAGGATGTGTGTATGCCAGCACCAGAAAAGGTTTATTTCTTCAATTCAAGCGAACGAGGCTTGTTTGTTGAAATTTACTTTCCTAAAAGGGCGGCTTACTACGGAGCAATCTTTAATGCTCTACGCAAAGGACATGACGAAAATTTGGTCAAGGAATACTTGAGAACAAGGGTAAAAGACTTAATCAATGAATTTCAGGCTTTTCCCGATTTGTTCAAGCCAAGCCGCTACATTTCACCCAAGTTTAGCCGCACCCTGCCCTCCATGGACGAAGCTCTTGGAAGGATTGAAATGTATAAATCTCCTTTCACGGGTTGGTCAACCTACTCCGTTGACGGCGTATGGTTTGACGAAAGTAAAACCCCAGTAGAACTCATAGAAGAAGCGACCCAAGTGGTTCGTGTGATGTTTCGCTTTGATAATTCGTTTGCCAAACAAGCAGTTGACGAAGATTGCTCTGATGTTTTGCGGGCTATTCTCTTCTGGATTATTTCTCAGCATGGTCGTCTCTATGACCATAAGGTATGGGGCAAAGAGGAGCAAGCCCAGTTTATGGCAAGGCACAAGCCTTGGCCGAAAAAGAAAGAACTCTTTGCTAAAAAACACTACGCTGACATTGCAGTTGAAACGGGCAAATGGTTAGACAATCGGGAAATATTCATCTTTTGCTACCTTGTCAGGAATTTCTGGAAAAGGGTAGTGAGAGAGGAGATGCGGGAAGATGAAATCTGGGTTACGAGCTTGTTCGACTTGGTGTTGAACGTGGTCAAGCCCACCAAACCCGTTTAATTGGGTTTCTAACCCTCTCTGAAAGGAGAAAAACTATGCTTTCCAAAGCAACGACTCAACTAACTGAGGAAGTGTTTGGGTATTTTGGCGAGGAAGATAAGCAAAAGGCAAAAAAAGAACCTGAAGCTCTTCTAATTTCTCTGCTCTTGGTTCTCAAGAGAGAGTTGCCCGATGTCTCCTCCATGTTAAGTGATGTTGAAGAAGCTCTCTACGAAGATAATCTCAAAAAAGCACGAGAGAGGCTTGTGCAGAGCAAATAAAAACCCTAAAAAGGGTAAAAAAACAACAGACCCCAGTCGTCCTTTGGACTTCTGGGGCTTTTTTATTTGCAAGCGGGAAAATTAGATAAATTATACATTTGTCTTTTCTGGTATCAAATCTGGGATATAAATATATTCATTTTGGCATTCAATTGCAGTTCTAACATTGTTCACGACGTCGCGCATTCTTTCAAAATCACCTTTTTAAGGTGGTTTTTGTCGGCCAATTGGCGGATTATTTTTAAAGGGGTATAATAAAAATGCAGATTAGAAAGTCGATAGTTAAAATTAAACTCAAAAAGTGAAAAATAATGGCAAAATTAGAAAGTAAAAAATTTGATTCTCCAGATGAAACTGTGAACATAGGAAGAGGTAAGGTTGAGGTTATTAGTCTAGGCGGTTTTAAGGTGAGAAAACTTACTTTGCAACCTGGTTGGAGATGGTCGGAAGATGTAAAACCGATGGCTAAGACTGAAAGTTGCAAAATACCACATCTTAATATTCACATTTCTGGTAAACTGGGTGTAAAAATGGATGATGGTACCGAACAAGAATTTGGCTCAGGGGACGTTGCATTATTACCACCAGGCCACGATGGGTGGGTTGTTGGGAATGAACCAGCGATAATAATAGAACAAACCCCTACATAAAATTCAAAATCCCGAAAGTTAAATCTGGCATATAAATACACTCATTCTGTTGGTGTATAATATTTCTAACGTTGTTGACGACGTCGCGCATATGGAAAAAGACTGTCTACAAGACAGTCTTTTTTCATATATCTGATTGGGATTTGAAGGGCGCCGAGTTCCTTTGTTGACATTGTGTGAGGCGCCCAGGCCGCGAGTCGAAGCGAGCGGAAATCCCCTCGCTCGCGCACAATAGTACGAACAGATCCTTCGGGGTCTGTTTTGTTTTGTAAATCTGGCATTTTGCTCTGAATTTGCTATAATAAAGCCGACCGAACGGCCTTAGCTGGAAATTGCCCAAGATCCCCAAATTTGTTCCTGAAATCTTGATCTGGACCGAAGAGGTGCGTTGGTTGCACTTTTTATCCTGAACTTTAACAAACTTTATGTGAGGGACGCCCATGATTTATGCCTTAACCCATGGATTTCGCGCTTCTGGCTATAATCCATCCCATACGAACGACGGGTTCGCGCAAATTTCCTACCTGCAAGACATTATTTTTACCCTTGATGCTTTTATGGAATCGGTAAATATCAGGATGATTGTAACCGGAGAGGCAGACAAATGCATGGAAATTTCTCATATGCTCAAACCCCGCTTTCGCCATGTCAGTATAGTGTGCGACCCATTATTGGGGCCGATAGAATCAATTAGTTCCGAAGATGGAAAAGGAGTAGTAGTGACAAGGACAGGACAATTGCTTCCTCGCAGTCACTACAAAACGCTGTCTGAACATAAGGGGGCGCAGCGTTTTGCCTGGCAGATCGTCAAACAGTACTATGGTGATGAACCAAGGGGCGATAAAATCTTCTGCACCGGCAAACAGTTTATGGTTGCCCTAGGGTTTAAAGCATTCAAAATGGCTTCTATTTATAAGTTGAATCCGTATGCAAAGACCATAGAAACTATCTTAGAGGCGCATGTATTGCTGGCCGTACCCAAGATCTACCATGCTAAATGAAGCTCGGCGATTCCACCGGGCTTTTTTATTTTCCCAGCACTCATCCCTGAGGACGAGAGCTCCTGCTTTGCAGGAAGCTCTTCGCGTCCCAACCGCTTGCGGCAGGGATGATTGCTGTCCGTAGCCCCGACTACGGTCGGGGCGAAGGAGAAAACATAAGTCCATCAATCTTGCGAAAGCTACGTTAAATCTTTCGCAAGATTGATACGGTACTCCGACGAAGTCGGAGTATCCCGCGGCTTTGCCGCGGGGACTTCTATTGTAAGTATTCTCTTTGCGCAACGTCCGAAATAACATCATGGAGTAGCTTTGTGTAAACTAAAAGCCGCTTTTCTTCGGAAAAGCGGCTTTTGAAAACCAGCTATCCATATGTCTATATATTACCGCAGGGTCTTGACAAGATTTTATGATATGCTATAATTAAGATATAGAGTTAAAAGTGGCAAAACAGAGCTAAATAGGCTCAAAAGTACCTTTCTTTCAAATCATTACCATGAGATTTAACCGATTTTCAGGATTACGATAGTATTCCAGATTCAAGATTCAAAATTCTAAATTCATAGCATAGTGATTTGAAAGAAGGGTATGTTGCCCTTTCATTTTAACTCCGAGATTTTCGCGCTTGCCATGGCAGGAGATCTCAAGGAAAAAGGAGAAATAACATGGCTACGACAATGGTTCGGTCGAGTTGGACGGGCACCAGGGGCATTGTGGATCTCGCTTTGCCCGATGACTGGGACGAAGCCTTCATGGAAGTCAAGGAGAAGTCCTTGGATTCCCACGAGGAATTCTCGTCTCGGTTCGTGGCGACCGTCTGGGACTGGGCGAAGGAGCCGGACAATCTTGGCAGTGATGCCAAGAAGATGAACATTGTCGAATTGGCCGAGTACTGGTATGAATTCGGCTAATCGGTAAGAAACAACGCAGTTCAAAAACTCATACTGCGCATCCTGCTTACGGGCAGGCAAAAAATGAGATAAGGAGAGGTGTTGCAACCTCTCCTTTTTACTTATACAATTTATACAATGTAAGTAATTTTTTTTGAGATCGTCTTAAATAATATGTAAAAAAACAAAAATTATGCAAAAACCAAATATTTTAACTGAAGAGGAAATACTAGAAAAATTGGGGGAGCTTGACGGCTGGTCTTATAAAGACAACAAGATATCCAAACAGTTCCAGTTTAGTGATTTTATGGATTCTTTGGATTTTATCAATAAATTGGCGCCGTACTGCGAATCAATTGACCATCATCCCGATGCGCATATATTTTATAATAAAGTTTTGTTTGAACTGCAGCGTTTTGACGTAGGCGGGAAAGTAACGGATAAGGATTTTATGGTAGCCCATGAAATAGAAAAGTTATATGCAGAACGGTAATGCTTTATTTGAATTTGAAAAAAATTGGGGTGTCACACATCCCAATTTTTTTCTAGGAATCAGGTTACGGTGGGAGGCATTTGAATGATAAAAAGCAACTGGAGGCCTACTTCGGTAACGAACATCAATAAGCCTGCCGTAAATATTTTTTTAGCTAGTGTTTTCATGTTTCAATATATTAAGACGGGCAAGATATTTATTTCTTACTTCGCTTATGCAAAAGCCCTGCATATTAGAAGTCTGTAATAATTTACTTTTCGGAACGTCCTAAACATTACGGGTCGACAGCCATCAATTATTTAAATTAATTTAAATAATTAGACCTGCTGATTAAAGATTTTCCTACTACTATTTAAATCTCATAACGGAAACCTTTAATCAGCAGGTCTAGCCTAAAAACATGCCAAAAAGAATGTGTCCAGCATGCGGCCACGAGCATGAATCAGGAGAAAAATGCGCAAAGTGCGATTGCGCTGAATAGTGTATACTAATAATTGATTGTGGCCATAGGAGTGCGGGATTTGAACACAATCAAGTTTAGAAGCCAAAAAATGAAATAATTTCAAGGCTTGCCGAAGGAGGCGTAGCCCATGCGCTACGCCGAGGAGGTATAACGCAGAAATTATTCATTTTTTGGCTTCCCGTAGGGCGGGCGAATTAAGCCAAGTTTCTTCGTTGCTCGTCGAGAACGTACCGCAGAGGGTACGTTCTCTTCCTCACGCCTTGAATCTTGGCTTAATTCGCTCCGCTAAATTGATTGTATTCGAATCCCGCACTCCTAGGGGTGTGGGACGTGAACAGAATCAAGCTGGTTCGTGTTCGACCCCCACACCCCTTAACTTCGCCCATCGGCAAGAGGTCTAATAGTTTCGGTGGGTGAAGTTTATCGTACCATGACTATTTTAGAAGCATCACAAATCATTTTTAACCTTACCGTTTCGTTTGCGGTAATTTTTGCAGGCATTTTACTGGGCGTATTGGCATTAGAAATGATTATCATTATCAAGGCCATGAGAATTCTTTTGAAAGAAGCAAGAATTCTTTTGAACGATTTTAAAAAAGAATCAACCCAATTATACGAAAAGTTACAGCATTTTCTAGAAAGCGTATCGTTATTGCCATTGATTAAAAAAGTTTTTAAAAGTAAAAAGAAAAATCAATAATATTATGCCAAAAGGCGATACATTAAAATTTTTGGAAGGGGCAGTTGCTGGTTTGGCGCTTGGCATTGCAGCCAGCATGTTTTTATCTTCAAAAACCGGCAAGGCGTTAAAGAAAGAGGTGAAAGATACTGCCGCGGATTTTTATGAATATATCGCACCCAAGTTAAAGAAGATAAAAAAAATGAGCGAGGCCGAGTATAAGGAATTCATGAGAATTTCAGCTCAAAAATACGGGGAACTGAAAAAACTTTCAGAAGATAAAATCAGTGAATTGGTACAAGAAGCCCAAAAATCGTGGCACCACTTTTTTTAGAAATTTTTGTATAATACGTGCTTCTTATAGAGAAGTTGTTTTTTGTTTATGCTATAATAAGGCAATTATTACTATATAACTATCTAAGCAAAGGTATGTACTTGTTACCTGCTTTGCAGAAGTAATTATATTTTCAATAGCATGGCATCAGTAGATGTAAATTACATGGCCGTAGTAGTTTCCGCTCTAGCTAATATGGGCTTGGGTTCTTTATGGTATGGCCCGCTTTTTGGAAAACAGTGGATGGCATTGATGGGCATTACCCATGAAAGCATTAATGCCCAGAAGGTCAAAAACGAGATGTGGAAAGCATATGCCCTTGCCTTTGTAGGGTCGTTAGCTATGGCCTATGTATTGCATCATGTCATGGTATTGGCAAGTTCTTACTTTGGCACTAACGGTATTCAAACGGGGCTCTCGTCTGCTTTCTGGAGCTGGCTTGGTTTTGTAGCTCCGGTAACCCTGGGGTCAGTTCTCTGGGAAGGCAAGCCATGGAAATTATGGTGGTTAATGAATAGTTATTATTTGCTGGCCCTTCTTATTATGGGAAGCATCATAGGGGCATGGATGTAGTTTAAAAAAACATTCAGCATTTTTGACCCGAGGTTATCCCTCGGGTTTTTTGTTGACTTGCCTCGCAGAATTTATTAATCTTTAATTACCTTGAATTACGAAATGCACTATTAAAAAACAGTTTTCGGGTCTTTTTCCCAAATTCGGGTCGAAAATCCGCAATAATTCCAAAACGTAGCTTGCTACGTTTTGGAATTCTATCACATTTTCGCCTTCCAAATTTAGAAAAAATACCGCGAAAGCATTTCGTAATCCAAGGTAAATAGTTCCTTTTTGTACCTTAACAAATGGAGTTGTAGTATGAATGAAACGGATATTTTAGTCATATCGGACATCCATTTGGGGTCTGACATCTGCAATGCAAAGATGTTATTAGAAACTCTGCAGAGCTACGAGTACCGGAAACTAATTATTGTGGGGGATTTATTCCAAGACGGAGGGGTTCTGAACGATGAGCATTTTGAGGTAATTAAGTATCTGCGCGCCTATCGGGAAAAGATAAAATGCATTGACGGGAACCACGATCCGGTGGAAGAAAGCTTGGTGAATGGAGTTATTGGCATCCACGTGGTTAAAAAATACCATTGGGAAATGAATGGCAAAAAACTCTGCGCCATGCACGGCCACCAATTTGACAAATGGTGCTTTATTTTCAGCGAGCCTTTCATAGATCGTTTTTTCCTGAATTTTATGTGGCTTTTGAAAATGGTAACTATTAAGGGCTGGAGCTTGGCAAGCTGGTTTGAAAGCTTCCACAACGAATTTTCCCGGCGCCTTGCCGACCGGGCGATAAAATATGCCCGGAAAAAGAACATAGATATGATAATCTGCGGCCACACCCATCAGCCGGTGCATGTGAAGTTTCGCGGCAAGAAATCAGAGGTTGATTACTTTAATTGCGGCGCTTGGGTGGAAAACATGTGTTCGTTTATTACCATAGATAAGGATTGCAATATCCAACTTCATTTAGTCAGCTGCTCCGCATCTTAATCCACTAATGGTAACGAATCAAAAACGAATGGCAACGAAAATATTCGTTGGTATTTGTAGGATAAGAGTCTGCAACTTCGGTTACAGACTTTTTTGTTTTATCTAGGAAAGCATGTATAATGATGTAACTTATATGATGATCTAATTTATATGCAAAAAAATATTATATACCCAAAAGTAACTATTTTTGATGTATTCAAGGCTTTTTGGAAAGGGATGAGGCCCCAAGCTGGATGGGTGTATTTTTTAATATTTTCTATTATTGCCGCTAATGTCGCTTCGGTCATTGTGCCCATTTTTTATAAGCGGTTTTTTGATGTTATCGTCCAAAGCGGCAGCAAAGATCTCGTTGCGCGGCAGTTACTGCTTATTATTTTCTCCATTGCTTTTTTCAATTTCCTCAACTGGCTTTTTTACCGTTTTGCTACGCTGGCAAATATCAAGTACCAGATGAGCACCATTGCCAGGCTCAAGCAGCAGGCCTATGAATACGTCCTGGGGCATTCATATTCTTTTTTTACGAATAATTTTGTTGGTTCTTTGGTCCAGAAGGTAAACCGTTTCGCAAGGGCATTTGAAAGGTTATCTGATAACGTAGTCTGGAACGTGCTTCCTTTAGCGGTCAAGCTCACTACCATATTTATCGTGGTATGGTTCATTAACGCTGCCATGGCCATGGTTATTATGGTATGGGCATGCGTATTTCTAATTTTCAATATAGTATTCTCAAACTGGAAATTAAAGTACGATATCCGGGTTGCCCGCGTAGACTCAAAAGCAACGGGGTATTTGGCTGATACGCTTACCAATCAAAACACCATTTCACTATTTAATAAATCATCGTACGAATCAGAGGGCTTTAAGAGCGTTACCAACGAACAGGCTAAATTGACGAGGTTTACCTGGGGCTTGGATGCCTTCATAGAAGGAGGGCAGCATTTTCTGGGGGCAGCCATAGAGCTCGCGCTGTTTTTATTTGCCTTAAGCTATTGGCAAAAGGGCGTCATATCGGTGGGTGTTTTCGTTTTGCTTTCAGCGTATATCGTAGACTTAATCCACCAGCTGTGGGGCTTTACCAGAATGGTGCGGGATACCTATCAAAGCTATGCTGATGCCAAAGAAATGGTGGAAATAATGAAATTGCCCCATGAAATTGTTGACGTTCCCAATGCAGGTGAACTTAAGGTAGGCAAGGGCGAAATTGAATTTAGGGAATTGCATTTTAGTTTTAACGAAACCAGAAAAGTATTGGAAAATGTGCAGGTAGCCATCAAACCGGGGGAACGGGTGGCGCTCATTGGCCCTTCCGGGGCAGGTAAAACCACGTTTGTCCGGCTTCTCTTAAGATTGTATGCGCCCACATCCGGCAAAATTTTAATTGACGGCCAGGATATTGCCAAAGTAACCCAGAGCAGTTTGCGCAATAATATTTCCATGGTGCCCCAAGACCCCGTTTTATTCCACCGCACCTTGGCCCAGAATATTGCGTATGGCAAACCTCGGGCATCAAAAAGTGAAATTGAAAAAGCCGCAAAGCTCGCCCACTGCGATGAGTTTATTAAAACACTTCCTTATGGGCTGGAAACTTTGGTAGGCGAGCGGGGCATTAAGCTTTCAGGAGGAGAACGTCAGCGGGTTGCCATTGCCCGGGCAATTTTAAAAAACGCGCCGATTTTAGTGCTAGATGAAGCAACGAGCAGTTTGGACTCTCACTCTGAAATGTTAATTCAGGATGCTTTAAATACCTTAATGGCTGGAAAAACTACGCTGGTTATTGCTCATCGGCTGTCCACTATCCAGAAAATGGATAGGATTATCGTTATAGATAACGGCAAGATCGTTGAAGAAGGTAGCCATAGCGCCTTACTGCAAAAAGAAAATAGCTTGTATCGCAAGCTTTGGACCTTGCAGGCAGGCGGGTTTTTGGCTAATGACGAAGTTAGCCAAGAAGCAATTGAAGATACTGGAGAGGAATTGCCGGGCGAGAATAATGCAACGCCAAAAGAAATGGAATGAAACGATGTAACTGCCGGAACGTTTTGACGTCATCTATAGTATATAGGATAGAAATATGAAAGGTTTAAAAGGTCGTTTTAATGTTAATTAATATTTAATGAAATAAAACTATGACTACAAATTTAAAAAGATATATCATTAGCGCGGGCGTCGTTGTATCTCTGGCAAGCGGAACATTGTTCTTGGGATTAGCCCAGGCAAATGATCAGCAAAATCAAAATAACCAACCAAGCAATACACACCCAAAGCCCATGATTGTACAAATTGGCCCGGAAGGCAAAACACTATTGCGAGGAACGGTTAGCGCGGTTGCGGCTAGTTCCATTATCGTAAAAACGTGGGGCGGAGACTGGACGGTGAATATTGGATCTTCCACCCAATTAACGCCGGGAGGCTCAATGTCTCAGTTTAAGGTTGGGGACTTTGTAGGGGTCCAGGGTATGGCAAGCACAAGCGGTACCTTCCTTATTGATGCTACTCTCGTAAGAAATTGGACGGCTAAAGAAACCGAACAGAACAACAAGCAGGAAATAAATAAATTGATGAAAGAAGTAAGCCCAAGGAACTGGGAAGGAACGGCAAGCAATACGAATGCGGCTGGCACATCGTTTACGTTGACCATCGACGGAGTTGCCTATACGATTAATGTGGCTGCCAATGCAAAAGTGGTCAACAGAAGCTATTTTACCATTGGATTGGGAGATATTAAGAACGGGGACACCGTCAGGGTATGGGGGCCTTCTTCCAACAATACGATAACGGCGTATGTGGTCAGAGATGTATCAATTGCTCCTCAATAGAGCAGATACCAGATATAGCAAAAAAACAGGGGTTTGTCCCTGTTTTTTTTGCTATATGGCAGGTTGATTTTATAGGTAAATTACGGTAAAATAGAAGAATGAGACAAAGTATTCTTATAAATAATGATAAAGAAAAAGCCTTAATTGCTGATTTAGAGGCAAGAAAAGATATAAATTCAGAAAGAATTAAACGGCTTTTGGCATTGCAGGATTTAACTAAAAAAGAGTATTCTCCTATTAAAATTTTAGTGGATCAGATTATTTCTTTGCCGCGGTTTGCCGATTTTGATTTAGTTGATTTCCCCAGAATTGTTACCGTTGAAGAGGGCTTTGACCTATTGAACGCCCCAAAAGACCACCCCAGCCGCAGGGAAACGGACACCTATTATGTTACGGAACATGATGTTTTAAGGACGCAGATGACCGTGATGTGGTCTTTCTATTTAAAAGACCAAGATATTTTGGCCAAGTTAAAAAAAGAAGGCTGGGTGGGGGCGTTATCAACCGGTATCGTGTTTAGAAAAGATGAAATTGACCGCAGCCATTTTCCTGCCTTCCACCAAATTGACGGCTTGTACGTGTGTGAAAAATCAAAAAAGCAGATTGTGCAAAAAGATTTAGAAGACGCACTCGTTGATGTGGCAAAAAGCGTTTTCGGAAAAGATATTGAATATAATTTTTCTGTGGAAACATTCCCGTTTACTGATCCTTCCGTTGAGCTGAATTTAAAGTTCGGCGGCAAGTGGATGGAGGTGCTAGGTTCGGGATTGGTGCATAAAAAAGTGCTGGAAAATTTAGGATTGGATCCGGAAAAATATAATGGCTGGGCTTTTGGCATGGGGATAGAAAGGCTGGCGATGGTGAAAATGGAAATACCGGATATTCGGATTTTTTGGTCAGAAGACCCAAGAATTACCAGCCAGTTTAAAGATATTAATAGCAAGTATAAAGAAGTAAGCAAGTATCCTGCGGTCTTGCGCGACATTTCCTTTGTCATTGATAAAAATATCAATTTGAATAATTATTACGAGTTGGTGCGCGACCAAGCAGGCAACCTCATTGAACAGGTTGAATTGGTTGATCAATATGAAAATGAAGAAAAGTGGCCTGGCAAAAAGTCTTATACTTTCAGGGTTATTTACCGGTCATTAGAAAAAACATTGACGAACGAAGAAGTTAATAATATCCACGATACGATTGTTGAAAAGACGAAAGGGGAATTTGGGGCGGTGATACGATAATATACCGCTTGGCATTGCGGGCCTTTATTACTTTTGATACAATTATTGAACATTTAATCAAAATTATGAAGCTCAACATTAAAGACGCGAGTGAAAAAGAGGTAAAAAAAGCAAAACCAGTTAAAGCTGAAATTAAAAAAGAAGTTGCTAAAAAAGCTGCACTGATTTTGCCTGAAAAAGCCACCGCCGTTGGCGGGGTCCCGCAAAATGCGGTGAAAAAATCAGCTAAGGCTAAGCCGTGGGAAACTAAGGCAAGAAAAACAGAAGTTGAACCCGCCTCCGCCGAAGGCTCTGGCATGGCGAAAGAGGCCCCTAAAATGGAAGCGATTCCTGAAAAGAAGGTGCGCAAAGAAGGGGAGTATGGCGCCAAGGATATTTACGTATTAAAGGGTTTGGAACCGGTAAGAAAAAGACCCGGAATGTACATTGGTTCTACCGGGCTTGATGGGTTGCATCATTTGATTTGGGAAGTGGTGGACAACTGCATTGACGAAGCCATGGCCGGCTATGCTAAAAACGTAGAGGTGGTTTTATTGCCGAATAATCGTGTGACTATTTCTGATGATGGCCGGGGTATTCCGGTTGAAAAACATAAAGACACAGGAAAATCAGCCCTTGAAACGGTATTAACTACCTTGCATGCCGGGGGTAAGTTTGGCGGAGACGCTTATAAGGTTTCCGGAGGCTTGCACGGCGTGGGTGTTTCGGTAGTTTGCGCCTTATCAACATTTATGCAGGCTCAAGTAGAGCGCGATGGGGGCAAATATGTGCAGGAATATTTCAGAGGGGATCCAAAAAGTGCGGTAAAAAAGGTGGGTGATTCAAAGAGGACCGGCACGACAATTACGTTTGATGCTGATCCGCAGATTTTTCCTGAAATAAAGTATGATTCTAAAAAGATTTTGTCCCATTTGCGCCATCAGGCCTATTTAACTAAAGGAGTAAGAATTATATTTAAAGATGAAAGAGATAAGGGCAAAGAGTCATCTTATGGATTTTATTTTGAAGGGGGGGTAGGGTCGTTTGTAAAATTCCTGGTCATGGGGAACACTCCAAGGCATCAGAATATTTTTTCTACCGCAACCACCAAAGACGATATTTTTGTGGAAGCGGCCTTCCAGTACACGCAAGAAATGGAATGTACCGAAGAAGGCTTTGCTAATAATATTTATACCCCCGAAGGGGGCACCCATATTTCTGGCTTTAGGACAGCATTAACCAGGTGCCTGAATGCGTATGCCCGTCGTGAAAATTTCTTAAAAGAGAAGGACGAAAATTTTACGGGTGATGATGTGCGCGAGGGGTTAACCGCGGTGGTGTCAGTGAAAATCAGGAATCCACAATTTGAAGGGCAAACCAAGGCAAAGCTGGGGAATCCGGAAGCAAAAAATGCCGTGGAAGATGCTGTGGCAGAAGGGCTGACTGATTACTTGGAAAGGAATCCCACTGATGCCAGGGCTATCATTGAAAACTGCATCTTGGCAACCAAGGCGCGTCTTGCTGCCAAAGCTGCCAGGGCAACCGTTTTACGGAAGGGTATTCTGGAGGGTTTAGCCTTGCCAGGAAAATTGGCCGATTGTTTGTCAAAAGACCCGGAAGAATCAGAATTGTATATCGTTGAGGGCGATAGCGCCGGAGGTAGCGCAAAAATGGCGCGCGATAGAAGGTTTCAGGCAATTCTACCCTTGAAAGGAAAAATTTTAAACGTGGAGCGGGCGAGGTTAGATAAAATGCTATCCTCAAAAGAAATTAAATCAATTATTATTGCGCTGGGGACTGCGGTTGCGGAAGACTTCAGTTTAGAAAAGTTACGTTACCACAGAATTATTATTATGACTGATGCCGATGTTGACGGATCCCATATTAGAACATTGTTGTTAACATTATTTTATCGGTATTTTAAGCCTATCATGGAAGCAGGCTACATTTACATTGCCCAGCCGCCACTATATAAAATTCAGTCTGGAAAATCGGTGCAATATGCTTATACTGAAGAGCAGAAAGATAAAGTAGTAAAAGATATAGGCAAAACCACAGGGATAAATTTACAGAGATACAAAGGTTTGGGAGAAATGGATTCTGAACAGCTTTGGGAGACCACGATGAATCCGGAAAATCGCCTTTTGTTGCAGGTAAAAGTTGAAGACGCGCACCAAACCGACAAAACCTTTGACATTTTAATGGGCGAAGAGGTAGAACCGCGAAAGAAATTTATCCAAACCCATGCCAAGAGCGTGAAGAACTTGGATATTTAAAAATCCATTCTATGGCCGTTGACAGATCGGTTGCCTTCAGCTATTATACAGATAGATACATAAACGGCCGAAAGGCCGTTTTAAAAAACTTAAATTATGTTAACCATAGGAAAAGTAAATATATTTTTTAAAGAGGTTTATGTGGAACTGAAAAAAACAAGCTGGCTTTCCCGCAATGAGGTTTTACGGTATACGTTGATTGTATTAGCGGCCACCTTGATTGTGGCAGCAGTTTTAGGAGGATTAGACTTTTTATTCTCTGAAGCGTTAAGGTCATTTATCTTAAAGTGAACTAACGAATTCCCACGAATTGACAACGAATCCCCGCGAATCACGAATTCGCGATTCGTGAAAATTCGTTGAGGTATTCGTGGTAATTCGTCACATAAAATGCCAAAACAAGTCATAGAACAAGAAAAAAATTGGTACGTAATCCATACCTATTCAGGCTATGAAGACGCTGTTGCAAAAAACCTTAAGCAGAGAATTGAGAGCTTGGGCATGGAAGGCAAGATTTTCAACGTGATCGTTCCAAAGGAGAAGAAAATCAAGATTAAAAATGGAAAAAGAAAAACTGTAGAGGAAAAGATTTATCCAGGATATGTGCTGGTGGAAATGATCGTAGATGACGAATCGTGGTATGTGGTAAGAAATACTCCGCGGGTAACAGGATTCTTAGGGGCGGGAACTACGCCAATTCCGGTTTCGCAGAAAGATATGGAGGATTTAATGAAAAGGATGGAAATGGGCGAGCCCGAATTCCAGATTGATTTTGAGATCGGTTCAGCGGTAAAAATAACCGATGGCCCATTTAAGGGTTTTGAGGGCAAAGTTTCTGAAGTTGATAAAGAACGGGGAAAAATCAAAGTGCTGGTCAATATGTTTGGCAGGGACACTCCCGTGGAATTGGATTCATTGCAAATTAAGAAAGTGTAATTTAAAAACCCAAATTCAAAATTTCAAATTAGAATCTAGAATCTGGTATCTTGAATCTAGAATAGAATAAAAGAATATTGAATGCAAAACTTCACATTCTAAACTCAACATTCAATTCAAGCTACTAGATACTAAATTCAAAATTCATCGTTTATGGCTAAAGAAATAAAAGCAGTGGTAAAAATTCAAATTCAGGCAGGCAAAGCAAATCCGGCGCCTCCCGTAGGGCCGGCGTTGGCCCAGCATGGCTTGAATATTGCCGAATTCTGCCAAAAATTCAACGAGGCGACCAAGGATAAAATCGGCTTTGTTATTCCGGCAGAGGTGACTATTTATAAAGATAGAAGTTACACATTCAAACTAAAAACTCCGTTGGCTTCAGAATTATTGAAAAAAGCCGCGGGCATTGAAAAGGGTTCAGGCGAGCCGAATAAAAAAACCGTAGGAAAAGTTACCAAAACCCAGTTAAAAGAAATTGCAGAAAAGAAAATGGCGGATTTAAATACGACGGATGTTGAACAAGCCATGAAAATCATCGCCGGAACAGCAAAAAATATGGGCATCGAAGTAAAAAACTAGGTTTAAGCCTAGTTTTTTATTATGCCCATATTTTTTACAAAGGGGGTCGGGGAAATTGGGTATTTCCCCGTGAAGGAAACTACGAGCGAAGCGAGCATCAGAAACCGTGGGTTTCTGAGGAGCGAAGCGACAAAAATTTCGGGGATAGAAATAAAAAACTAATATCAAGAAAGCCGCCAGGCACAATACTGCGCCTGGCGGCTTTTGTTTGCAATTTATTTTTAAACAAGTAAAATAGATGAATTAAATAGAAAAAAATATGTCAAAAGATGATGAAAAAGTACTGGTAGTTTCTGCAGATATTATTTTTAAAGAAGGAAGATGGCAGGGACTGAAACAGGATAATTTAGATCATTATTTAGATCTTATACAAAATAATTATCAATTTAAAAGAAGGGGAGATGTTGAACAAGACCCCTCCTGGCAGCAGATCATTCCTTATATTGTTTTTAATTACCAAGATAAATACTTTCTTTATAAATACCTGCCAAAAGCAGGCGAACAGCGGTTGGTGGATACCTATCAGATTGGGGTAGGTGGTCATATTAATGAGATTGATACGAATGGTGCAAGCAATGTGTTGGAAGAAGGAATGATGCGCGAATGGTCTGAAGAAGTTGAATATAAAGGGAATGTTTTAGAAAAAAAATTCATTGGCTTGTTGAATGACGATTCACGGCCAGTGGAAGCAGTACACTTGGGGTTAGTGTATAATTTTGTTGGCGACAGCCCAGAAATCTCCATAAAAGAAACGGAAAAAATGCAAGGCGAGCTAGTACTATTACAGGATATTGGTGAAAAAATTAAAAAGAATGATGGAATTTGGATTAAATTAGTGCATAGAGACTATTTAAGCCGATTAAAATGATCAAGAATGAATACCCGGGAAAATTTATCGTGGTTGAAGGATTAGACGGCTCGGGAAAGAGCTCGCAGGTTGATTTATTAGTAAATTTTTTAAAAGACAACGGAAAAGACGTAATTTTAACTAAAGAGCCGACCACAGATTCCGATGCAGGCAGAACAATAAAGCAAGCGTTAAAAGGGGAAATAAAAATTGATCCATTAGAACTTCAAAAATTATATGTCCAGGATAGAAAAGAACATTTAGATAATAAAGTTCTTCCGGCGTTACAACAGGGAAAGTTTGTAGTTTCCAGCCGGTATGCTTTTTCAACGTTTGCGTATGGATCTGCAGATGGATTAGATATTAATGAATTGATAAAAATGAACGAAGATTTTTTATTGCCAGATGCAACCATCATCGTTGATGTATTGCCCGAGCACTGTATACAACGGATTGAAAGTAGGGGAGAACCAAAAGAATTATTTGAACAGGAGCAGAAACTTGCAAAAGTTAGCGAGGTTTATAAAAGACTTCCAGAAATGTTTAAGAATGTTTCAATAGTAAACGGCGAAAAATCCATACCAGAAGTTTTTGAAGAAATTAAAAAATTAATTGAAAAAATAAAATGAAGCAATATTTAGACGTATTAAAGAAAATTATGGATGAGGGAACTGACCGGCCGGATAGAACTGGTGTCGGTTCTCGCGCGGTATTCGGTGTTCCTATGCGTTTTAAAATGTCTGGCGGCTTTCCGGCCATGACCACCAAAAAACTTGCTTTTGAAGCAGTGAAAGCTGAATTGCTTTGGTTTTTATCGGGTTCAAGCGATGTTAAGGAGCTGCAAAAATTGGGATGTAAAATTTGGGATGGAAATGCGTATTCAGATTATTGGAAGCCAAAAGCAAAATTTGAGGGGGATTTAGGCAGGGTATATGGCGTACAATGGAGAAGTTGGAAGTCACCTTATAACGATACTCCTATTGATCAAATTACCAATGTGATTAAAAAATTAAAAGAGAATCCGCATGATAGGAGAATTATTGTTTCAGCGTGGAATCCGGCGGAAATAGACATGATGGCGCTTCCGCCGTGCCATTTGCTGTTTCAATTTTTCTGCGTCAACAACAAATTATCTTTGATGATGTATCAAAGATCCTGCGATACCTTTTTAGGGGTGCCCTTTAATATTGCTTCCTATTCATTGCTATTGCACATGGTGGCGCAGGTGACAGGATTAGAAGCTAATGAATGCATTATTATTTTGGCTGATGCACATATTTACTTAAACCATTTTGACCAGGTAAAAGAGCAAATGGCGCGAGAGCCATTTGGCTTGCCAAAGTTATGGCTGAACCCTGAAATAACCGATATCAACAACTTTAAAATGGAAGATATAAAACTGATTGATTATAAGTATCATCCTTCTATTAAGGCCCCAATGGCAGTATGATAATCTCCATGATATCTGCGATAGCAGAAAATAGGGTTATTGGAAATAAGAACAGCTTACCATGGCATTTGCCTGCGGATTTTAAGTATTTCAAAGCGCAAACATTAAATAAGCCAATTGTAATGGGCTTAAAAACTTTTGAATCTATCGGAAGCAAACCATTGCCGAATCGGAAAAATATTATTTTGAATAATAATCCAAATTATAAAATTCCAGAAAATTGTTTTTTAGCAAGGTCAATTGAAGAGGCATTAGAAATGACAAAAAATGAAGATGAAGTTATGATTTGCGGCGGGGCTTCTGTATATAGGCAATTCTTGCCATTAGCAGATAGGTTATATTTAACTTACATCCACCAGAATTTTGAGGGTGATACTTTATTCCCAGAATTTAATATCAATGAATGGAAAGAAATAAGCAGGGAAGACCACGAACCAGACGAAAAAAATAAATATTCCTATTCATTTGTAGTGCTTGAAAGGAAGTAACAAAACTGGTAAAGTAAAGCCAGTTTTTTTTCGCCTGCACCTTAACAACAAGGAGATAACCTATGGCCGAAGATTTTTTCCTAATGCAATATGAGGAAATTCCTTGCTGGTATGAACTTTCGTTTGATACGAATATTCCTGCGGTAGTGGTAAAAATCCACCAAGCTTACTTGAAATGCTTACCCGAGCGGTGGAAAGAAGGCCATTTGATTGCTAAATTCCTAAAAGAATTCAAATTTTCCGAATTCAAAGGCAATTTGGAGGCAGGTGATTTTGGTTTTGATGCATCGTTTAAGCGGATGGGAGAAGAGGGTGATTTCTTATTTTTTTCTGTGCCAATGCCGGTACTAGAACACGTGCGAAAAAAGCCATGCGACTACTGCCAGGGAAACAAACAAGATGTTTTATTTGGCGGGGATTGCGTGCTGTGCGGCGGCACTGGCATTCAAGATAAAATGATAGTATGCAACTTTTGCGACGGCGCAAAGAACGATTATTGGGGCGATGAATGCCGCCATTGCAAGGGGAAGGGCCAAGTGCTGGATTCATATATGGACTGGCAGCCTTTCTACGCTATTTCTGCCACATTTACCATATTCTGCGATCTCATGTACTGGGGAACTTCTAAAGAAAAGCTTACTTCTTGCAAGTTTCCCCAATTATTGACTGTCCAAACATCCATTGCTAAAGGCATGTCCGGAGCGCCTCTAGACGGAGTTTATGGCATTTCTTTAGCCAATTGGCTGGCGCGCATTCCGGCAGAGACGCATGTGCCTGCCATAGAAAACGCCATGATGCGCACATGGCAAAAAATCCATGGGGAATTAAACAGTATTGATAAGATGAATACCTTTGCTACCGTGGGCAGCCAGGGGAATATTTACATTAGTTGTCCGGGCGATAGGACAGCTTTGCACCGGAGCTCGGGTTACTCAAGAGTCGAGAAAGGGTATGAGTTTACATGCCATAATGTAGATACGCCCGCCCAGCAACTAACACTATTAGCAGGCCTTGGCGCATTGTGCGACAGGGCAAGAAAAGAAATAAAATAATGAAGTACCAGCGCCCAAAACGCTGGTTTTTTTTGCCATTTTTGATATAATTTTTGAATATGCCATATCAACCAACTATTGGGCTGGAAATCCATGCTGAATTAAATACAGCAAGCAAAATGTTTTGTTCATGCAAAAATGATCCGGATGAGAAACGTCCTAATTACCTTATTTGTCCAACTTGCGCGGGACACCCAGGAACCTTGCCCGTTGCTAATGAAGAGGCGATAAAAAAAGTCATCAAAACCGGTTTGGCTTTGAATTGCAAAATTGCAGAAGATTCAAAGTTTGACCGAAAGAATTATTTTTATCCGGACTTGCCCAAAGGGTATCAGATTTCACAGTACGACCAGCCATTGTGTGAAAAAGGCTATTTAGAAATAGATGGAAGAAAAATTGGCATCACTCGCATTCATCTTGAAGAAGATACTGGCAGCCTTTTACATCCCGAGGGGGCTGATTATTCTTTAGTAAATTTAAACCGGGCCGGGGTTCCCTTAATGGAACTAGTTACCGAACCTGATATTACTTCGGGAAGTGAAGCAAAAAAATTTGCCGAACAATTGCAGTTGATATTTAGGTATTTAGGGGTTTCTGACGCCGATATGGAAAAAGGTCTTATGCGGGTTGAGGTAAATATTAGCGTAAGCCGAGGGAAAACGCTGGGCACTAAAGTTGAAATTAAAAATCTTAATTCATTCCGTGTAGTGCAAAAAGCTATTGATTTTGAAATTTCCCGCCAAACGGAGTTGTTAGAAAATGGGGGAAAAGTGGTACAAGAAACCCGTGGCTGGCATGATAAAAAAGAAATTACCTTTAGCCAACGGGAAAAAGAATCAGCGCATGATTATCGATATTTTCCCGAACCTGATTTGCCCGCACTGCACTTTACCAAAGAATTTATTAAAGCGGTAAAAGCAGAAATTCCAGAATTACCGGAAGAAAAAAGCAGAAGGTTTTCCAAAGAGTATGGGCTAGATGAGACGTCAATTACGGTTTTTATTATGCAAAAGGATTTAAGCGAGTATTTTGAAAAAGTTGTTTCTGAATTTGATGAGTGGCTAAGTGTTGAACGGGCTCAACACAACAAGCAGCTATACAGGTTAGTTGCAAACTACCTTATTTCAGATGTGAATGGCCTTTTGGCTGGCAAAGAGTTTATTGAAAAAGATTTTAAGATTACTCCGGAAAATTTCGCTGAATTTATAAAAATGATTTATAAGCAAGAGATTTCCAGCAAGGTAGCAAAAATGGTGCTGGCTGAAATGTACAATACCGGAGTTGACCCTTCAAGTATTGTTGATGAAAATAAATGGGGGCAGATGTCAGACAGCGGAGAACTGGAAAAAATCATCCAAGAAGTCATTGTAAAAAACCAAAAAGCGGTGGCAGATTATAAATCAGGCAACAAGAATGCCATCCAGTTTTTGTCAGGCCAAGTGATGGCAGCCACCCGTGGAACCGCTAATCCCCAAAGTGTACAAGAGGTATTAAAGAAATTACTTTAAGAATTTCTTGATTAATTTTTCTGCCTCACTTTTATTTCTAACCCAGTGAATTCTCTTATCTCGCTTAAACCAGGTCATCTGGCGCCTGGCAAACTGTTCTATTTCTTTTTGTAACCTATCAATCATTTCTTGATAAGTTATTTTATCTTGCAGGTATTGCGCGACAAAACGGTATTCTAAACCCAGTTCTTCTAATCGTTTCCATGATAATCCGTTTTGATGGAGCTTTTTAACTTCGATAATCATTCCTTTTAGTCTTTTTTGTAATCTTTGATGGATCAACTTTTTTAGTTCTTCTGGTGATTTTTTTATACCTATTTGCAATATATTAAAATCGGGCAACGTCGGACGTTGCCCGATTTTTGGAACGGGTTTATTAGTTGATAGTACAATTTCGATGGCTCTGATTAACCGGTGTGGATTTTTAGGGTCAATATTTTTAGCCCGTCTTGGATCTAGTTTTTTAAGCATTAAAAATAGTTCTTTAACGCTTTTCTTATCTAACTTTTTTCTTAGTTTCCAATTGGGCTTCACTTCAGGAATGGCAATGCCATCAACAACAGATTGAATATAAAAACCAGTCCCTCCCACCAAAAAAGGAATTTTACCTTTATTTTGGATTTCTTGTATTTTTTTTAATGCCAGCGTTTGAAATTGAGCTACGGTAAATTTCCGTTTTGGATTTGCTACATCCAGAAGGTGATGGGGGATGCCCTTCATTTCTTTTTTTGTAATTTTCCCAGAACCGATATTCAACCCCTTATAGACTTGGCGTGAATCAGTCGAAATAATTTCTCCGTTAAACCTTTTGGCTAATGTAATAGATAGAGCAGTTTTCCCCGAAGCCGTAGGGCCAAGTATGACTATAATTTTATTATTCTTTCTCATATGTTTTATAAAAAAATCATCTAGGCTTATCAGATGATTATGAATCTTGTATCTTGAAGCTTGAATCTTGAATTGAATGGTGCCTCGCCCGTAGGGTTACGGCTGAGGGAATTTGGAATTCTGGATTCCGTATTATATTCCAGATTCAAGATACGAGATTCTAGATTCTCGTTTATCGTAGCTCTTCTTTCTTCTCCTTTATAAAATACCTCCACCGTTCCAGGAATTCTATAAACGAGGAAAATGGCATATCAATCAAGGCGTTAAAGAATGCCGTAATGGCATTATATTGCTTCCAGGTATTAGAAAGCCAGCGGCCGGCTCCCGCAATTGGCAATACCAATATATCGGATATAAATCCAAAAAACCCGCCTTTTTCTTCTTCTATGGTAAGTTCTTGGGATCTCGTTCTTACGGCCATTCCGGTAAATAAAATTAATGCTATAAAAATAAGGTTAATGATAATTGAGGTTACCGGGAAAGCAAAATAAACAAAGACCCAAATGATAAATCCGAATGAAATGCCAGCTCCTATTAAGTAAATAAGCGATAGTATTAACCTTGTCATTAAACTTCTCTTTCTGGCAATTTTTATTTCGTAGGTATCTTTTTTCTCTTTTTTATATACTATTTTTATTGTTTCCATTACTACCAGGCTTAAGTTCTTCTTTGAAGGAGGCTTTATGGTTATTACCAGAAAAGACATTAACAAGGTAGGTATTGCGACATCTGCAAATAACAAAAGGGTATTTAAATAGCCGCTGAATATTTTAGCCAAAATAATTTCTAATACTACTAATGATAGTATCTTGGTGATAAAAATTGAAGCGGTAGAATATATTGCTGCTCTGGCAATTTTTGTTTTTAAATCTGCGAGCCTTTTAAGGTATACGTTCCGGGTATATTCTTCTAAAAGGGCAGGTTCTTGAATTTCTGTTGCTATCTTTTCTATGTTGCCCTTAGATAATATATCTCCTAATAGCAAGTATGGGGTATCGTATTTTTCGCAGATGGCATAAAATTTTTTGCCAAGCGGGTGCGCTATATTATATTCAATACCATTCAGCATCTTATACATATTTTGGGAAATATGAGAAAGCTCTTGGTCTGAAGGATTATCCCATTCAGGATGCTTATACTTTATAAGGTTATAACTTATAATCGGCACATCAAGCTTAAAAAGCGCTTGTTGCACGGCGATATAAATTTGAATATCTTTTTCTTCTTTTTTTAATACGCCTCTCGTATACACATTTTCATTAACTTTAATGCGTTCTTGCATTTGCAAAAACATGTAATCAATAAGGGCCATTTCTTTTATGGAAGGGGCTAAGGTTTCTTCAATTTCACAGGCAGCAATTTCCAAAAGACGGTTGTAAAAGTTTAATCCGGCTTTGCCGCTTATATTTTCCGGGCTGTTTTTTAATATAACAATGTACTTAGAAAGTATTTTTTGGACATCGGTGATTTTTGACTCTTCTATTTTATCATTGGGGAAATACCCTCCCCGGATACACTCTAAAACCAACGGTTCAGCCATATTTTCTATTGAAACATTATTGATCTCTAAATCTAAGAATCTTCTTTTCAGTTTTCGTATAATTGCCGCTCTGCGCATTAAGTGCTCTTCTTTCCAGTCAATGATGGTTCTTATTTGTTCATAAAAAGCCGCAACTTTTGAAGCGACTTCATCTACGTGTATCGTTGATACACCTTCTTGTAGCTTTAGAGAATCTTGCCACAGGTTAAATTTTGATATTAAGTTTTTTGTTTCCTGTGATAATTCCATAGCTATGATTTTGACTGGATTTCTTTTTTAACTTTTTCCAAAAAATTAGATAATGGCATTTGGCCCAGGTCTCCCTTTCCTCGCTGCCTTACACTTACGGCATTGGCCGCAATTTCTTTGTCACCCATAATTAACAGATAGGGTATTTTTTGCATTTCGGCCTCCCTGATTTTCTTACTCAGTGTTTCATTCTGATCATACATCATAAATCTTACATCATAAATATGAAATTGCTTTGCAATTTCATTTGCATATTCTAAATGCTTTTCTGAAATGGGAATTACGGCAACCTGGATAGGGGACAGCCATACTGGAAAGTTTCCCGCATATTTTTCGATTAAAAATGCCATGATTCTTTCTATGGCCCCAATTGATGAGCGATGTATTACAACGGCTTCTTCTTTTTCTCCTTTACTATTTGTAAAATGTAACTCAAATCTTTTTGGGCCGACAAAATCATATTGTACCGTAAAAGCAGTGTCTTCTTTTCCGGAAAAATTTTTCATTTGTATATCAATTTTTGGCCCATAAAATGCCGCTTCTTTTTCTGCCTCGTAAAATGAAGCTTTTCTTTCTTTGAGGACTTTTCTTAAGATGTTTTCTGCATAATTCCATGCTTTATCATCTTTGTAGTATTTTTTTGAATCTTTTCTGTTTCCCAAAGATAATCTATATCGGTAATCCGTATTTTGTTTTAGCCCAAAAATATTTGCCATATATTCAATCAAATCTAACACTTTATTTATTTCACTTTCTACGTTTTCTTTTTGACAAATAATATGTGAATCAGCTAGACAAAAGCTTCTTACCCGTATAAGGCCAGTTAACTCGCCTGATTTTTCATAGCGGAACTGTTTTGCTAATTCGGCAATTCTAAATGGCAATTCTTTGTATGACCTTGGTCGTGATAAATAAAGTTGGTAGTGATGAGGACAGGTCATCGGCCTTAAAATTAGTTCCTCTTCATCAATTTTCATTACCGGATACATGGATTCTTTATAATATGGATAGTGGCCGGATTTTTTATATAAATCCACCTTTGCCAATTCCGGAGTGTATACGTGCTTATATCCTCGTTTTATTTCTTCATCAACTACTAGTCTTTCTAAAATTCTTCGTATGGTGGATCCTTTCTCGGTGAATAGTGGCAATCCTTTTCCTACCAAGTCCGAAAAGACAAATAAATCTAGTTTTTCGCCTAATAGCCGATGGTCTCGTTTTTCAGCTTCCTGTTGCATGGTTAGATAATCTTGCAGTTCTTTGGCGGTTTCAAAAGCCACGCCATAAATACGGGTCAGCATCTTATTTTTTTCACTGCCTTTCCAGTAAGCTCCCGCGATTTTGGTGAGTTTGAAAGAATTAGGGTCAATTTCGCTGGTGTTGCCTACATGGCCTCCTTTGCACAAATCCAAAAACTTGCCGTTTTGGTAGGTTCCTACCGTTTTGCCCGGCAGATCTTTAATAAGTTCCAATTTATAGGGTTGGCTCTTAAATAATTTTTTAGCGGTAATTTTTGACGCTTTTTTGCCTACAAATTTCTGGTTTTCTTTGATGAGTTCTTTCATCCTGCCTTCAATTTTTTGCAAGTCTTCCGGTTTTAAGTCCTTTAATTCAATGTCGTAATAAAACCCATTTTCAATAGCGGGGCCAATCCCCAGTTTTGCCTTCGGCCAAAATTCCATCACGGCTGAGGCCAGCAAATGGGCGAGCGAATGTCGTATTTTCTCAATATTTTCCATGTAAATTTGAGTTTAATTTGTATTAAAATAGCTTACCATTTTGATAAGCCAGCGTAAACTATTGACAAAGTATAAATATCAATGCTTTTTTATTGACTTGATTTTATTCGTGATTAGTGGAAATTCGTTTAGCAATTCGTGAAAATTCGTTTTTCATGACTCCTGCACCATAATCTCCTGCACATCATCGGCAATTATTTTAATTTCTCCATTCCTATCATCAACACGGCCGGCAACAAATACAATTTTATTTTCCTGCAAGGCATTGGGGTTGCGTTCCAACAGGTTGGGGAATACCACGACTTCTGTTTTTGAGGTTAGGTCTTCTAATTTCATAAATATCATGGGTTTTCCCGTTTTGGTAATAATTTTTTTGACGTTATTAATAAGCCCTCCCAGAATGACTTTTTTATTCACCCAGGCTTTATCAATTTTAATAATTGCGGTGGTTTTTGTTTCAAAAAGTTTTTTGAAGCTGTTTAACGGGTGGCTACTTACATATAACCCAAGCAGCTCTTTTTCCCAAGTTAGTTTTTCAAGGAGTTTGGCGGCAATGGCCGGCTCCATTTTTATTTCAGCGGTTTTGAAGGCCGCCGGAGCCGCGGCAAACAGCCCAATTTGATTATTATTTTTATTTTTCTGGTTTTCGCGGGCGATTTCCAAAAGCTTTTCCAAATTCTGCAGAAGCTGGTTTCGTTCGGCAAAAGCGTCAAACGCTCCGGCTTTTATCAATGCTTCCATTGATTTTTTATTCAAATCTTTTGAGTGGATGCGGCCGATAAAGTCGCTAATGGATGCAAAAGGCCCTGCGGTTTTTCTTTCTTCCACTACGGCGTCAATAATATTGGTTCCCACGTTTTTAATTGCCAATAATCCAAACCTAATTTTTTGCTGGCCGGGCACCACCGTAAAGTTTTTCAAGCTTTCATTAATATTGGGCGGCAGTACCTCAATTTCCATTTTCTTGCACTCTTCTATTAATAAGGCAATCCTTTCTACGTCTGCTTTTTCAGACGTTAATACTGACGCCATAAACTCCACCGGGTAGTGGGCTTTTAAATAAGCAGTTTGGTAGGCAATGGTGCCGTAAGCCACCGAGTGTGATTTATTAAATCCATAAGCGGCAAAGGGCAAGATCCACTGCCACAGTTCTTCAGCAATTTTTTTGCTGATGCCATTTTTTACCGCGCCATTGATGAATTTTGTTTCTTGCTCTTCCAGTAGTTTTTTAATTTTCTTGCCAACTGCTTTTCTTAATACATCGGCTTCTCCCAAGGTAAAACCGGCAAGTTCTTGGGCAACTTTCATCAACTGCTCTTGGTAAATCATAATGCCCTGGGTATTTTGCAAAATGGGCTCAAGCTTTGGGTGGATATAGGTAATTTCTTGTTTGCCATGCTTTCGTTCAATATAATCAGGAATAAATTGCATGGGGCCTGGCCGGTAAAGCGCCACCATGGCAACAATGTCTTCAAACTCGGTGGATTTTAAATCTTTTAAATAGCGTTTCATACCATCACTTTCAAGTTGAAAGATTGATGTTGTCAGGGCATCCCGTAGAAGCTTGTATGTTTTTTTGTCATCAAACGGGATAGTGTCTATATCAATTTTTTCATTCCGTATCACAAAAATTCGTGCCAGGGTGTCTTCAATAATAGTTAAGTTTTTCAACCCCAAAAAGTCCATTTTCAAAAGCCCTAAGTCTTCAATGGCGTGCATTTCATACTGGGTTACAATAGTTTCTTCTTCCTGGGAAGGCTTTTGCAATGGTACGGAATCGGTGAGCGGTTTTGCAGAAATAACTACGCCGCATGCGTGGGTTGAAGCATGCCGGGCAACGCCTTCCAGTTTCCGCGCTAGGTCAATAAGTTTTTTGGCCTGGGGGTCGTTTTTATACAACTCTTTAAATTCACTTACCTTTTCAAAGGTTTCACTCAAGTCCATGCCAAAGGGGATCATTTTTGCCATGGTGTCGCAATAGCTGTAAGCGTACTGAAGCGCCCGGCCTACATCCCGCACCACAGCTCGCGCAGCCATTGTTCCAAACGTGATGATCTGGGCAACGTGGTCGTGGCCGTATTTTTCTGCAACGTACTTGATGACTTCGTCTCTTCTGCGGTCGGTAAAATCCATATCAATATCGGGCATGGATATTCTTTCGGGGTTTAAAAATCTTTCAAAAAGCAGGTCGTGTTGTAAGGGATCCACATTAGTAATATTGGTTATGTAACATACTAAAGAGCCTCCGGCAGAGCCTCTGCCCGGTCCTACCACAATTCGGTTGTTCTTCGCCCAGTTTACAAAGTCTTGGACGATTAATATATATGAAGCAAACCCGGTTTTGTTAATAACAGATAATTCATAATCCATCCGCTTTTTCATTTCCGGAGTAATATTTTTTCCAAATCTTTTTTCCAGGCCGATTTCGCAAAGCTCTGTTAAATAGGCTTCGGGCGTTTTACCGCCGGGAACCTCAAAATGGGGAAGCTGGACTTTTCCCAGTTCAAACTCAAAACTGCAGGACTCGGCAATTTTTTGGGTATTTTCAATGGCTTCTGGCGTGTCTTTAAATATTTCAGCCATTTTTTCGGGAGCAATCATGGAAAAGTCATCGGTATTCAAGCTTAGGCGCTCTGGATCATTGGGGTCGGCTCCGGTATTTATCAGCATGAGAATGTCTTGGGCTTCGGCATCTTCGGGTTTTAAGTAGTGGATATCGTTGGTGGCTACCAAGGGAATGCCGGTTTTCTTTGAAAGGTCAATGAGTTTTTTATTTAACGTCTGCTGTTCAGGCAGATTTTTATGGTACTGCAATTCCAAATAAAAATTCCCCTTGCCAAACCAGCTTTCATACTTTTTTACCAAAGCTTCCGCTTCATCCAGTTTGTTTGATAAGAGCATTTTGGGGATTTTTCCATTCAAACAGGCGGAGGTTCCAATTAAACCTTCAGCGTGTTTCTCCAGCAGTTCCTCGTCAATTCTTGGCTTGTAGTAGTATCCTTCCAAGTGCGCGGAAGTAACCAGTTTGACCAAATTTTGGTAGCCCTGCATGTTTCTTGCCAGCAGAATCATGTGGTACATTTTATTATCAATGTTGGGGCGCTTATCCAGCCTGCTTTCAAATGCAACATACACCTCGCATCCAATAATCGGCTTTATTCCTCTGGCTTTTGCTTCTTTATAGAATTCAACGGCGCCGTACATGACACCGTGATCAGTTAAAGCAACGGAATCCATGCCCAATTCTTTCACGCAATCTAAAAGCTCCGGAATTTTTGGCAAACCATCCAATAAAGAATAATGGCTATGGGTATGTAAATGAGTAAACTTCATAAATTATCCTATGAATTACGAATCTTAGCGAATTACGAATACGTTTTAAAATTTTGTACTTTCATTTTATAGGTTAATGAAAATCAAAACAAGTGTTGCTAAAATTTGTGAGTATGATATTGTTTAGTTACCTTGAATTACGAAATGCTTTCATGGGAAAAGACCCGAAACTCGTTTTTTCAAGGTGCATTTCGTAATTCAAAGTAATTAGTTCTTTTAGGAGGCAAGCTATGTTCTTGTATGTTGCACTTGCTATCGTTGGAGTGATGATACTTTTTTCTGTTGTTTTGCCACTTCTATTTTTCGTTTTACAAGAAGAATTTACAAAAAGAGAAAATGAAAGGGCTCGCGAATCTCAAAAGCGACACGAAGAGTGGAGAGAGGAAATGGATATAGCCGAGAAGGAGAGGGGTAAAAGAGTTTACCGCGAATACCAAGAATGGAAAGAAGCAAGAAATGGACAAAAATAATCTTCATCATCAAAGTCTCGCTATCAATGCGAGCTTTTTTATTGCAAAAATTTTATGTTAGAATAATGGAATGAATTACCCGAATTTTAGTGAAGAAAAAAAATTATGGCGCAAGGGATATGAGTTTGTTATTGGGCTTGATGAAGCGGGGCGTGGGCCTTTAGCTGGTCCCGTGGTTGCCGCAGGAGTTATTGTTTCACAATTTCAAATTTCTAATTTCAAATTTCAAATTAATGACTCGAAAAAATTAAATGCCAGAAAACGTGAGGAAACATACGATCTTCTTACTAATCACCCTAACATTCAATATGGGGTTGGTGTGGTTTCTGAAAAAATCATTGACCAGATAAATATTCTAGAAGCCACGAAATTAGCCATGCAAAAGGCTATTAGCAACTTGTCTTACAAATCTCACGGTCGTGAGATTTGTAAGACTGTAGATTTTTTGCTGATTGACGGGAATTTTAGCATCCAAATAGCGCAAAGTTTGCCTTCGGCAAACATTATCCGAATGCGCCCATCCGAATTTGAAAATATTCCTTATAAATCCATCGTTAAGGGCGACCAAAAAGTATTTTCCATTTCAGCAGCCAGCATTATTGCCAAGGTAACAAGGGATAGGATTATGAAACAAATGCATGAGACATACCCGAAGTATGGTTTTAACCAGCATAAGGGATATGCTACCCGCATGCACGTAGAAAATTTAAAAAATTTTGGGCCCTGCAAAATCCACCGAAAAACCTTTTTCCTTGTGAGTGTATATAAATGATAATTTCATCAAAAGTTATTCACATAATATATTGTTTTTTTTGAAAGTTAAAAATGTTAAAATAAAGGAATGCTAAACTCTCCGTTTAAAAAATTCCTTTTCGTAAGCATTATAAGCGTACTGGCATTTTTTAATGCTGATTTAGCGTATGCGGCTTGTACAGCGGTGCCGACCATCACCAGTATTTCTCCATCGTCTAAAAATGCCGGAGATGCAACCTTTACCTTAACGGTCAACGGCACTAATTTTCTCAATAGCTCAAAAGTAAGGTTCAACGGCTCTGACAAGACCACTACCTATGTGTCTGCCACCCAACTGACTGCCGCTATTCCTTCATCAGATGTTTCCAGCGGGGGATCATATTCTGTTTCGGTGTTTAATCAGCCATCTTGTCGGGTTGTTACCGACAAGGAACCGTGGTCAATTATCATCTCACAAGACAGCAATTATCTTTATGTAGTTAATAATGGCGATAATACCCTGCAAAAATTTAATACGTCTGATCTAAACCAAACAGTACCCCATGTTACTACAGATAACTATCCTCAATCGGTAGCTGTTTCGCATGACGGTAAATATATCTATATAGTTAATGAAACCAATGAAACTCTTCAGAAATTTGATGCTGCCAATTTAAATTTATTGGCAAGCGCCACAACAGGTAAAAGTCCTCGATCTGTCGCTATTGCTCCTGATGGCAATTATGTATATGTTGCCAATTATACCAATAAAAAGGTCCAACAATTTTATACCCCGAATCTTAGCCTTTCAGAAAGTATTAATGCCGACGGCAATCCTACCGCGATAACTATTTCTCCCGACGGCAATTATTTATATATTGCTAGTTCTAATAAAAATAATATCCAAAAATTCAGTATTCCTAATTTGAATTTATTGCAGACTACGGCGCTTCTTGATGACTATGTACGGTCTCTTGTAGTTGCCCCCGACGGAAATTATGTATATGCGGTTGATTATTTCAACTTGAAAAAATTCAATGCCACAAACCTTAGTTTAGTAAAGAGTTCTAGCGGGGGAAGCCAATCGGATCCCGGCTATTCCATATCAGTATCTCCCGACGGCAATTATCTATATACTATTAACCCTATTACACCATCTATCAACAAATTTAGCGTTTCTGATTTAGGCTTAATTCTTAGTAATAATTTAGCCAGTCCTTATATATCGCCTCATTCAATTGCTATTTCTGCTGACGGAAATTTTATTTACGTTCTTTTTCTTAGCAAGGGAGTTACTAATAATCATCTTTTAATAAAAATTGATACTTCTACGTTAGCTTTTGAATCTGATGGAGGGAGTTCTAATGCCCAAACATTCACGGTTAATAATCCTCTCCCAACTACCACCTCAATCTCTCCAACCTCAAAAACTGCCGGAGAGCCGGATTTTACTCTCACCTTAAACGGCACTAATTTTATTTCAACATCAGTTATTTACCTTGGCAGCCTTGGATTAACGACTACGTATGTATCTGCCACCCAGCTAACTGCATCACTGCCAGTGCCTCAAGAAGGAACATATTCCATTACGGTGGTTAATCCAACCCCCGGCGGAGGCACCTCAAATGGACAAACGTTTACGGTAAATGCAGCTGACAATCCTGCGCCAACCACTACGAGCATTTCACCTGTGTCAAAGAACGTCGGAGACACGGCATTTACCCTCACCGTCAATGGCACTAATTTTATAGATGCCTCTGTAATAAAATTCAACGATTCAAACAGAACTACCACCTATATTAATTCTACCAAAATAAGAACTACCATACCTGTCTCCGACCTTGCCACCGCAGGAACCTTTACTATCACGGTATTCAACCCAACCCCCGGCGGGGGAACCTCCAATGGGCAGACGCTTACGGTTAATAACCCGGTTCCTACTACCACAAGCATTTCACCATCATCAAAAATTATAGGGGATCCAGGATTTACTTTAACCGTAAATGGCACTAAATTTGTTTCAACGTCCACTATTTATTTTGATAGCCTAGGGCTGGCTACTACGTATGTCTCTGCGACGCAATTAACTGCTGATATATCAACCCTGCCAGCTTTGGGAACCTATTCTATTACCGTGGTAAATCCCGCGCCGGGAGGAGGCACTTCAAATGCCCAAACATTCACGGTCAACAACCCTTTGCCGACTACCACCTCAATCTCGCCTACATCAAAAAATGCAGGCGACACAAGCTTTACCCTCACCGTCAATGGCACTAATTTTATTTCAACATCTAAAGTAAGGTTTAGCGGCTCTGATAGAACTACTACCTATGTGTCTGCCACCCAGCTTACCGCTACCATTCCTGCTTCAGACCTTGCGACCGGTGGCACATTCAATATCACCGTTTTTAACCCCACTCCCGGCGGGGGAACCTCCAATGGGCAGACGTTTACGGTTAATAACCCAGTTCCAACTACTACAAGTATTTCACCGAATTCGGCAACGCAAAACGACCCCAGTTTTACCCTCACCGTCAATGGCACTAATTTTGTTGCTGCATCTAAGGTAAGGTTCAACGGTTCTGACCGAACTACTACCTATATCTCTGCAACCCAGCTTACCGCTACCATTCCTGCTTCAGATCTTACGAGCGCAGGAACTTTCACCATCACGGTATTCAACTTAACCCCCGGGGGAGGGACTTCCAATGGACAGACATTCACGGTTGTTGAAGCAAACCCAACGGCGCCAACTACTACCAGTATTTCTCCGACATCAAAAACAACCGGAAGCCCGGCTTTCACGCTTACCGTCAATGGTACTGGTTTTATCCCTTCATCCAAAGTTCAGTTTAATCTTTCAGATAGAACAACAACGTTTGTTTCCCCGGTTCAATTGACAGCCGCTATACCTGCATCAGATTTGACGACGGGAGGAATATATAGGATTACCGTGGATAATGGAATCGGAGGATTATCAAACGCCCAGTCATTCTTTGTTAATAATCCGGTGCCGGTAACTATAAATATTTTGCCAAGTTCGGCGTTTGTAAACGGTCCAAGTTTTGTCTTAACGGTCAACGGTTCTAATTTTGTATCTTCTTCCAAGGTCAGGTTTAACGAATCAGATAGGACTACCACATTTGTCTCTGCCAGCCAGCTTACTGCTTCTATTCCGTCATCCGACCTTGAAACTGCAGGAACGTATCCTATTACGGTATTTAATCCAACTCCTGCCGGAGGAATATCTAATTCCCAAAACTTCACGGTTGTTCCGGGGGCAAATCCGCTGCCCACTACCATCAGCATTTCTCCAAATTCGGCAACCGTAGGCGATCCTGGTTTTACCCTTACGGTCAATGGCACTAATTTTATATCTACGTCTACCATTTACTTTGAAAGTCTAGGGCTGGCAACCACCTATATTTCTTCAACCCAGTTAACCACATTCATATCATCAACCCCCGGCGCGGGAACTTATTCTGTAACCGTGGTAAACCCCGCGCCCGGCGGAGGCACCTCTAATGCCCAAACATTTACCGTCAACGATGCTGATACCGAAGGCCCGACGATAAGCGATTTAGCGGTGTCCAGCGATTATTGCCCCATTGTGCCCGCTACGGGAATTGCTTACATATCTTGGACGTATAATAATAGCAATGGCAGATACGAAAATCAATTCCAAATGCAAATAGATGATGATCCTGATTTCAGTTCTCCTGAAGTCAATAGAACATTTTCTAATCTTTCCAATCCTCCGGGGAGCGTAAACCAGCAATCGGTTTTTATTGTTACGGGGTTTGAACCAGATTCCTTAGTTTATGGTTACACCTATTACGGGCGCGCAAAGGTATGGGAAACTGATCCTGATACCGGAGGCCCCGGCGCCGATTCTGGTTGGGTATATAATACCGGATCTGCTCCGGGCTCGCCCTATGCTACGCCGCCGCATCCTGGCCCATATGCTTCATTTACTTTCTCTCCAAGCAATCCGGCTCCGGGCAATGCCGTATCATTTGATAATAATTCCACGTGCTATGATTTTAGCGATCCTGTTGATTGCCAATCATATCTTTGGGATTTTGGTGATGGCGGTTCAAGTACTCAAGAAAATCCTACTCACGTCTATAATACCAATGGATCGTTTAATGTGGATTTAACCGCTTCTGATGAATTGGGGAGCTGCCAAACCAATAAAACGGTTCCGGTAAGCGCTTCAAGCAATAAGAAATTGCCTCAATTCAAAGAAGTGTCTCCATTGGAATAGTTAAATAAAAAATCACCGATAAATCTCTGGAAGCGGTGATTTTTTGTGCTTTGCTTGTCAAATATGTATTTATCTGTTAAGCTTAAAAAGTATATTTGATACACTATGCGCAACAATTGACCGTTGACTATTGACAATGGATTTTTAAGTCAAATGTCAAATGTCGCATGTCAAATGTCAGATAATGGCAGTTCCAAGACATAAACACACAAGGTCAAGCGTAGGACAGCGCAGGATGCATATTTTTATCAAGCCGGCTTCTTTAACCGTCTGCAAAAAATGCAATAGGGCAGTCAGGCCTCACACGGTATGCCGCAACTGCGGATATTATAAAGGCCAGGAATTTATCAATGTGCTAGGCAAGCTTACAAAAAAGGAGAAAAAGCTAAGGGAAAAAGAGATGCAAAAGGCGGAAAAAGAGCAGAAAAAAACTGCGCCAGCAACCATGGAAGAACTCTCTAAAAAATAACAATTGACAATTAACCATTGACAATTGACAACGATATCGTTTTTTGTCAAATGTCAAATGTCAATGGTCAAATGTTGAAGCATGGCTTCACGGCACTTATCACGTTCAATCGTCATGCAATCGCTTTATGAGTGGGACTTTTACGGCAAGAAAGAAAACTCTTTACAGGCAATTACTGAAAGGAATATTAGGGATTTCGGCCCTGGACTAGAGGATGTAAAATTTGTCTATGAACTAATTGAGGGCATTGTAAAGCATTTAAAAGAGATTGATAATATCATTGAAAAGGCGGCTCCCGAATGGCCAATTTCCCAGATTCCCTTGATTGATAGAAATGTGTTGCGGATAGGCCTGTACGAACTTTTATATAGCAACAAAGAAGAAGTTCCGCCCAAGGTTGCCATCAATGAAGCAATTGAGTTGGCAAAAAATTTTTCAGGGCAAACTTCTGGAAAATTTGTGAATGGAGTGCTGGGAACCGTGTTTAAACAACTAGAAAACAAATAGCGACACTAATTACTAATCGCATACTAATGTACGAATATTCGTAAATTCGTGTGCCATTCGTAGATTGGAGTCGCATTATAATGAAGGATTTTGATCTATTTGAAAAAAAATTAGGCTTGCAATTTAAGAATAAAGATCTTTTAATCCAGGCATTTGTCCATCGGTCTTACTTAAATGAAAACCCGGAATTTGGCTTAGAGCAAAACGAGCGGTTGGAGTTTTTAGGAGATGCCGTATTAGAATTAATAATTACCGAGTATCTTTACAAAGAACATCCCCAAAAAGCAGAAGGTGAATTAACTAATTGGAGGGCGGCATTAGTAAATGCCAAAATGTTGACTTCGGTTGCGGAAGAATTAGGCTTTAACGACTTTTTGCTATTGTCCCGCGGAGAAACAAAAGAACTAGGGAAGGCGCGCCAATATATTCTGGCAAATACTTTTGAAGCGTTCGTAGGTTCGCTGTATCTTGATTCAGGATACCAGGCGGCAGATCAGTTTATTAAAAAATACGTACTGGTAAAACTTTCCGATATCATCCAGAATAAGCTGTATAAAGATGCTAAATCCCATTTTCAAGAACAAGCCCAAGATAAAATGGGAATTACTCCGGCATATAACGTGATGAAAGAGTGGGGGCCGGACCATAAAAAAAAATTTACGGTAGGAGTGTTTTTGGATGAAGACCTTATTGCAGAAGGAGAAGGATATTCAAAGCAGGAAGCAGAGGAGGAGGCAGCAAAAAAAGCTCTTAGTGTAAAAGGATGGAATTAACCTAATTATACTAATTAACCTAATCAAATCCCAATGCTAAAATACCTAAATTTCAAAACGTTGCTTGAGGTTTGGACATTAGGTATTATTTAGAGTAATTAGAATAATTAGAATAATTTTTAAAAAATGTTAACTATTAGGCTTACTCGCAAGGGCAAAAAAAACCAGCCATTTTTCAAAGTGGTGGTTATTGATAAAAAGAGATCTGCAAAAGGGGGAAGGGCAGTGGAAGTTTTAGGATATGTTGACCCTTTAACAAAAAGGAAATCTTTGAAAAAAGAACGGATTTTGCATTGGATAAAAAATGGAGCACAGCCATCAGCCACGATTCATAATTTATTAATCAATGAAAAGATTATTGAGGGCAAAAAAATCCATGTAGCTAAGGCAAAGAAAAGCAAAGAAGTCCAACCTACATCCGCTGCATCAGCGCCCGCAGCTCAACCTGCTGAAAAACCAGCAGAAAAGGCAGTTGAGCCGCCGATTCTTCCTTAACAAGAACTGCTTAGAGGTAAATTTTTGCATATTGACAAAGGCTATGCTTTTTTGATAAGATACGGTTAGATAGCTCATTTAATTAAGAGACAGAAAAAAGTAGCTCTGTTAATTGATCTCCAGAAAATTGTTCATCTCTAAGGTGGACAGTTTTCTGGAGACAGTTAATAGAGTACCTTGGCGCGGCATATGACCTCGTGCCAGGGTGCGCAAGATACTCTCTTGTGCTGTATAGGGGACGTTCCTCCTCTTTGACGGAAGGATCGTCTTAAAGAGAAGCGCGCGCTTAAGGTGTCCTCTCCTGTGAGGAGCTTTAGAGGCAAGCTAGCTTCTAAGGATTCGGATATCCTTCAAAGCCGCCTTGGCGACTCTTGTCGCATCCCCCTAAAATCTCTATTACTGTCTCCTTTGTTCTTCTTCATTTCTCCGCTCCGGCGGGCTTTATTCATAGGCTGCAACTACTCTGTTGTGGCCTATATTTTTATATTAAGGACATGCAAACAGATCTATTGATTATGCATAATTTGTGTTATATAATATCTTTGAATTACGAAATGCCCATTTAAAACGTTTTTTCGGGTCTTTTCCCAGAATTTGGGCTATAAATTCGCTATAATTTTCAGGCGGACGCGTTGCGTAAGCCTGAAAATTCTATCAAATTTCTATCTCCAAATTCTGGAAAAATACCGCGAAAGCATTTCGTAAATCAAAGATATTTATTTGATTTTAAGAACAAGTGAATTGGGCCCCCACACCATAAATTCAAAAAATTTTGGTGTAGGGGTGAAGTAGAACGCTGGAGTGTACATAACTTTGGTGGGCTCATAGTTCAGTGGTAGAACGCTGTCTTGCACAGCTTTTATGGGGGGCCCGTAGTTCAGTGGTAGAACGCTGTCCTGATAAGACAGAGGTCAAAGGTCCGATTCCTTTCGGGCCCACCATAAAAGCTGGAAAATTAACATTTAGAAAAATAAACAGAAAATTTTCCTAAGACAGAGGTCGAAGGTCCGATTCCTTCTGAGCCCACCAAAGTTATGAGCTTTATATAAAAGTAAATTTTAAAAAATATGTTTGCAAAAATTAATAAAAGAGTATTAATTATTGGCGCAATATCCTTAGTCGCGTTCTTAGCTATTGGATTAGCTTTTTATCTGTATTTATTTTCAGCAAAACCAGAAGCGGAAGATACTAATATCGGTCACGTAGAAATCCCATCAGAAGATGAAGATTCAAATGCATCGCCTTCAGAAAGCGGGATAGAAATTATTGAAAAAGAGGGTTCTCCCAAGGGAGGTTTAACTATTTGCGCTGATAAGTGCGGAAATGGAATCTGTGAAAATAAAGAAGAGGATTTAAAATGCAAGGACGGCAGCCCAAATTGCGTATGTCCTGAAAGCCTTCAAGTGTGTCCGCAAGACTGTAAATAGGATCTTTGGATGTCTTAATACAAAACCACTAATAATTATTAATGGTTTTTTTTGCATAAATTTTGATGTATAATGATTAAATGGCAGAGAATTTTTTTAAACATTACATTTATCCTATTGCTACATTGTCGGGCAATATTATTGGAGTTGGATTTTTAGCGTTACCCTATATTGCATTGCAGGTTGGTATTTGGCCAATGCTTTTTTATTTTATTGCATTGACTTCTTTGGTGATATTTGTGCATGTCATTTTTGGAAGAATTTGCTTGAAAACTCCGGATTTTAAGCGTTGGCCGGGCTTTGTCGGCTTTTATTTAGGCAGATGGACTAAGATGCTCGTGTTGCCCTTAATGATTTCAGGATCTGTAGGCATTTTATTGGTTTACTTGATTATCGGAGGCCAATTTTTATCGGAACTGCTGCTCCCCATTTTTGGAGGAGTTCAAATTAATTATGTGCTGCTTTATTTTGCGGCGGCAAGTATCTTTGTCTATTTTGGAGTAACGCTAATTTCTAAAATTGATGTACTTGCCTTGCTCGTCCTTTGCGCTATTTTGCTGATTATATTTTTCAAAGGTTCTCCTTATATACATTTAGACAATATTTTTACTTCAAGTTCCAACTTTCAGTTTTCACGTTTTTTCCTGCCGTATGGAGCTATTCTATTTTCACTATGGGGAACCGGCTTAATCCCGGAAGTGGAAGAAATGCTTAGGGGTAATAAAAAATCATTGAGCAAAGTTATTATTGCCTCCATTTTAATTCCGGCATTGATATATTTTGTATTTATCTTTTTAATACTGGGAATTACAGGGCCTGCGACAACCAGTTCGGCATTATTGGGTCTTAAGAATGTATTAGGCGATGGCATAGTATCAGTAGCTCTTTTCATGGGCGTTATTACCACCTTCATCGCTTTTATCGCCCAAGGATTGCTTTTAAAAAAGGTATTTATGTATGATGTTGGAGTAAAAGAATTTCCTGCATGGATTTTTGCCTGCTTTACTCCCCTCATATTATTTTTATTAGGGCTTAATTCATTTATTAACCTGATTTCTTTTGTGGGCGGCTTCTTGCTTGGCATTGAAGGCATATTAATCATGTTGATTTACAAAAAAATCGGCGGCAAACCAATTGTTGTATATCCCCTGATGCTGGTATTTATTCTAGGAATTGTATATTCGTTAGTATATTTTATAAGTTAGGTCATAAATTTCTAATGTATCAATTTCTAAACCCGACGGATTTGAAAATTAACTTATTTGATAATTTATTGAAAATTGATAATTGATAATTGAAAATTCGCAATATGTCCTGGTATAGTATTGCATTCTTATTTATATTTTTCTGTTTTCTCTTATCTTGGTTAAGCTCTCATCTTATTAAGTCATTGGTTCAAATAACCAAGTATTTGCGCTGGAGAGAATTTATCATTGCTTTTTTCGTCATTGCGTTTGCCGGGTCTCTGCCAAACTTATTTGTTGATCTGAATGCTGCTTTGCAGAATAAGCCCCAGCTCGCCTTGGGGGATATTATCGGGGGAAACTTAGTTGATTTAACGTTTGTTTTGGCAATAGCGGTATTTTTCAGCAAAAAGGGCCTTTCTGCTGAAAGTGAAATGGTGCAAAAAAGTGCCCTCTTTACTGCAATTATTGCAATAGTACCCCTCTTTTTATTATTAGATGGCAGGCTAGACAGGTTGGACGGACTTGTTTTAATTTCAGGGTTTATTTTTTATTCCAGCTGGCTTTTTTTAAAGAAAGAAAGGTTTAAAAAAATATATAAGAGCAATGGGGAAAATCCCATCGGAGATTTCAAAAGTTTCTTAATGAATTTAGCAAAAGTAGTTATCCTTTTGCTGCTGCTCCTGGCAGTTTCCCAAGCAGTTATTTTTTCTGCCCAATTCTTTTCTCAAAAACTTTCTATTTCTCTTTCGTTGGTGGGAATACTGATTATTGGATTAGGCAACTCATTCCCTGAAATTTATTTTTCTATCATTTCTGCAAGAAAAGAAGAGAATTGGATGGTCTTAGGGAACCTCATGGGGTCGGTGATTATTTGCTCTACGCTGGTGTTGGGTGCAATAGCCCTTATTGCGCCATTTGAAGTTAAGGATTTTTCACCCTTTTTAATTGCCAGGATATTCTTAATAGTGGCAGCGTTGCTCTCAATCATATTTATTAGGACTGGCAGAAAAATTACTAAAAAAGAAGGGTTTATCATGCTTTTTGTGTATATTCTTTTCCTTTTAGTTGAAATTTTTACCCAACAGTTATTATGAAGGTAGCAAAGCCAACGCCATTTCCCCGCAAAAGAGCAAGGGGTTCGCTAGGGAAATGCACTTTTGGAGGAAACGGCGTTGGCTTTGCGAACAGTGTCAATGATTGTTTACATAACGTAAGAATAACGATAGAATGAGGTATAAAAATTAACGGATTGTTGATATACCACAGGATATTAGCGGGCATTAAGATGAATATTTATACAAAAAAACAAAATTTTTTGCTGCTCAAAACCATAATAGTAATTATTGTTTTTTTGACTCTTGCGGGATCCTTCCATCTATTTGAAGACCAAATTAAAAATTACTCGTATCGTGCAACTTCTCCGATCGCTAAAGTATTTTGGAGGGCCGGTGATAGTCTTTCAATGCTTTCAAAATCTTTTGCCGGGGGAAGGTGGATAACGGAAGAAAATAATAACCTAAAAGAGGAAAATCAGAAGCTGTTGTCAGAAATTTCTTCTTTGAAGGAAAAATTACAAGAAAACCAAGCCATAGGGGAATTTTTGCAAAATACCCAAAACGATCATTTTGAGACTCTGTTGGCAAGCGTAGTGGGTGTAGATTATGCCAATGATGTAATCTTGATTGACAAGGGTTCAGATGATGGCATTGAAGAGAATATGCCAGTTATTTCCAGCCAAAAAGTAATCTACGGAAAAGTTCTTAAGGTATATAAGAATTTTTCTAATGTCATGATGGTTTCAAATAAAAATAGCGTGCTTGATGTGAAAATCCAAGACGGCGACGTTACCAAGCCCCCAATCTACGGGGCAATAAAGGGCAATGGAAATTTATCTTTTTACTTGGATCTGGTTTCCTTGGATGCCCAAATAAAAGAAGGGGATACCTTGGTAAGCTCGGCGCTTGAAGGCATTTTCCCAAAAGACTTATTAGTAGGAAAGGTGCTTTCCATTAATAAGGATGATTTAAAACCCTTTCAAACAGCCCGCGTCCAGCCATTTTTTGACATCAAAAATATAGATAGTCTGTTTGTGATAACCGACTATAAAAAAGAGAAGTGACATTTTACAATTAACAATTGACAATTAACCGTACGTCAAATAGGTCAAATGTTAAAGGTCAAATGTCAAATGTTGCATAGTTATGTGGTTAAGGTATATTATTATAACTTTACTTTTTTTTATTGCGGCGCTTATGCAAGCAAGCTTCGTGCCTTACTTTGGCATTAAGGGGATAATGCCAAATGTTGTCTTTGCCCTCTTTTTTCTTTTGATTTTTTTGAAGAAACCATATGCATATTATTATCAGCAGAGTAATTATTTGCTCTATAATAGCCTGCTAAGCTATGAGGGGCTTTTCATAGTCATAGTAGCCGGATTTTTTTTAGATATTTTCTCCTCTTCTTACTTTGGGTTATCGTTGCTTTCATTATTAATGGTATATTTTATCGTCAAAACACTAGTATATTTTCTAAGAGAGCAGCAAAACCGGTATATGGTTTTCTATTTTCTACTGATATTTCCATGCGCTTTTTTTGTCCATACTATTTTTTTGCAATCGTTTTCCGGTCCGATTACCTTCAACAGTATTCTTTTGTTTGAATTTTTGTACACCCTCGTAGTTGCCTGCACAGTTTTTTATGGGTATAAAGGGTACATTGAGTTAATCAAACAAGATAGGCAGCTTAGACTATTTGATTAATATTCACTATATGGTATTTCGTAAAAAATATAATATTAAGGAATCATTGGGTAATATTGAGACCCACGAGGTTTTTTTGGATACTTTAGCCCGGGCCAAAGAAGAGGAATTAGGCATTTCAGAAAAAAAGTTTGAAGTTGAAATTAAAGAAAAAATAATTTATTTCATTTTTGGATTATTTTTTCTGTTGGCTCTTACTCTTTTTTTTAAAACTTTTTACTGGCAGGTTATTGAAGGTAAAAGACTCTATACGCTTAGCCAGAACAATAAAGGAAAAATTAATCTGATAACCCCTGAACGGGGAATCATCTATGATAAAAATCTAAAAAAACTAGTATTGAATTCTGCGGCCTATGACCTCGTATGCGATAAGCGCAATTTTTCTGAATCAAACCCTGAATCGGTTAAGGAAATTACCCAAATTGCCCAAGTCTTAGGAAAAAATGTATTTGAGCTGGAAGATATTATAGGAAAGTCAGAAGAATCAGAAGTATTAATTGCTGAAAACGTCAATCAGGAAACGTTATTGGTATTGGAAGCCAGGATGAATGAATTTCCTGATTGCCAGATAGAAAAAAGCACGTTAAGGAATTATGTATTAGGGCCGATTTTTTCGCATGTCTTGGGGTATACCAGTAAAATAGGCAGAGAAGAGCTGAAAAATACTGGAAACTATACTGCCAGTGATTATATTGGAAAAGTTGGCTTGGAAAAATCTTACGAAAGCTTTCTGCGGGGTATTCCTGGAAGGGTTGAAATTATAAAAAATGCGGTTGGTGTGGCAAAGGGCGATAAAATCTTGTCTTCGCCGACCTCAGGCTATAACTTGGTTTTAAATATTGACGCTGGTTTGCAAAAAAAGGTATATGACGCATTAGAAAAAAGCATTAAAAATATCGGGTCTAAAAAAGGAGCGGCCGTGGCATTAGATCCAAGAACGGGAGCCGTACTGGCGCTGGTATCATATCCTGCCTATGATGATAATATCTTTGCTAAAGGAATTTCCCAGCAGGATTTTGACAAGCTGCAAAATGATCCTTCGCAGCCATTTTTCAACCGGGCTATTGCGGCTCAGTATCCGACGGGTTCTACGATAAAACCCTTTCTGGCATCTGCGGCGTTACAGGAACATCTTATTTCTCCTGATAAAATTATCAATGACCCAGGATATATTGTAGTCCATAGCCAGTATGACCCCAGTGTAACTTATAAGTTTGCCGGCGTGGTTCCTCATGGGCTGGTTGATATGCGGGAAGCCATTGCCGTTTCTTCAAACATTTATTTTTATACGGTGGGCGGGGGATACGGAGACCAGAAAGGATTAGGGCCCTCAAGAATCAAGCAGTACCTTGGCCTTTTCGGCTGGGATCAAAAAACCGGCATTGATATTCCTGGAGAATATAAAGGGTTTGTGCCAAGCCCGGAATGGAAAAAACAGGTAAAAAAAGAAGACTGGTGGGATGGCGATACCTACAACCTTTCCATTGGTCAATCTGATTTGCAGGTTACCCCTTTGCAGGTGGCGGTGGCCTATTCAGCTATTGCCAATGGGGGAACATTATATAAACCGCAGATTGTGCAGAAAATAACCGATTCTTCCGGCGGGTCGTCAAGAATTATCCAGGAGTTCAAACCAGAAATGGTAAGCCAAAACTTCATCAATCCAGAATATCTGCAAATTGTGCGCGAGGGCATGCGCGATGGCGTTAGAAAACCCTACGGCTCTTCATTTATGTTGAATAATTTGCCGGTGGCGGTGGCAGGAAAAACGGGAACGGCTGAAATCGGCAGGGCGGGGGTATATAACACATGGTCATCAAATTTTGCGCCTTATGAAAATCCTGAAATCGTATTTGTGGCAACTATTGAAGGTGTAGAAGGTTTGCGATCTGCCACGCTGCCGGTGGCGCATGAAGTACTCCAATACTACTTCTCTAAGAAGTAGTATTAAATTTTCAATTTTCAATTTACAATTTTCAATCAATTTCTAAATATCTAAATTTTCAAATAAAAAAAGAGAGCGGATGGGTCTCCGCTCTTATTGGGATTTTACGCTCGGTTAGTCCTGCATTTGCAGGTAGTTGTTAAAGAACTTGTTTTTCTTCAAGGAATTCCTTCTGCATCGCTTGAACCTCTTGAGGTGCAAGTTTTCGGTAGGCAGACCGTAATACTCTAGAAACCATTTGGCTTTCATGCGTGCTTGCCGGACATCTCTGCCCTGCGAAAGAAAAGGCACTCCGCTTCCTTCAATGTAGCATTCAAACAGCATGGTAGTCCTCCTTTTGAAAATGTCGTGAAACACTAAGTAGAGGATATCACTTATTTTAGGTTATGTCAATGATTGTGAGATTAGGCTAATTTTGATATTATTACGCAATACTCGTATGAGCAGTATTGAAGAAATAAAAAAAGTAAGAATGGAGAAATTAAAATCCCTGCAGGATGCAGGGCTTTTGGCGTACCCAGCGAAAACAAAAAGGACACATTCTATTATAGAGGCGTTGAAGAGTTTCAATAAATTGGCGAAGTCAGGCGCAGAATTGTGTCTGGCTGGCAGGATTATGGCACTACGCGGGCATGGAGGCGCTACGTTTTTAGATGTTGATGATGGTTCAGGAAAAATACAAGGCCTTATCAAAGAGGACAAAGTGGGGGAAAAGGGCTACCAGTTTTTTATAAATCATTTTGATATCGGTGATTTTATTGAAATTAAAGGAGTGTTGCTAAAAACCAAACGGGGAGAGCAGACGGTTGAAGCAACCGATTATGCTATGCTTGCAAAATCATTACTACCGTTGCCAGAAAAATGGCACGGCCTTCAAGATGAAGAAGAAAAGTTACGCAAGCGCTACTTGGATATTTTGTTTAACCCGGAAGTAAAAGAAACCATAAAAAAGAGGGCGGTTTTTTGGAACAGCATGCGCGAGTTTTTAATAGAAAGGGGATTCTTGGAGGTGGAAACTCCGGTATTGGAAGTGACTACCGGCGGGGCTGATGCCAGGCCGTTCATTACCCATCACAATGCTCTGGATTTGGATGTGTACTTGAGAATTTCTATTGGAGAGTTGTGGCAGAAAAGGCTCATGGTTGCCGGCTTTGAAAAAACGTTTGAAATAGGCCGGGTTTTTAGGAATGAAGGCATGGATGCCGAACACCTGCAAGATTACACTGCCATGGAATTTTACTGGGCTTATGCTGATTATGAAAAGGGTATGGAATTTGTGGAAGAAATGTATAAATATGTCATTAAGAAAACCTTTGGAACCTTAAAATTCAAAATAAAAGGCTTTGATGTTGATTTTGGCAAAAAATGGGAAAAGTATGATTATTGCTCAACGATCAGCAAATATACTAAAGTAAATATTCTTGAAGCCAGCCTGCCTGAAATGGAAAAAGTGCTAAATAAACTGGGTGTTATCTATGACAAAAAGGGGTTTAATATCACCCGCGCCATTGATAATCTCTGGAAGTATTGCAGGAAAAATATTGGAGGCCCCGGATTTTTAATTAATGTACCCGTATTTATGGAACCATTGGCAAAACGCATGGAAAAGAATCCAAAACTGGTGCAGCGTTTTCAGGTGATTATCGGCGGATCTGAAAATGGCAAAGGATTTAGCGAACTTAATGATCCCATTGACCAGGCTGAACGGTTTGCCGAACAGCAGAAACTGCGGGAAACAGGGGACCAGGAAGCCCAGATGTTTGACCACGATTTTGTGGAAGCTTTAGAATACGGCATGCCGCCAACCTGCGGTTTTGGCGTTTCAGAAAGGTTATTCAGCTTTCTCATGGATAAACCGGCTCGGGAGACCCAGATTTTTCCACTGATGAAACCGAAGTAATCCACGAATGTCAACAAATTTTAAAACGAATGGCAACGAATCCGTCGAAAGGCGGATTTTTACTTTAATAAAAATGTAGTATCATTTTAAAAGCTTTTAAAAAGACGCTATATAATATTTTAGTAAATTTTATCACTGACGGATTTTTTGATTGCTCTGAGTTTGCTGAAGAGTAAAAGAAAAGCCCCTTGATATAATCTCAGGGCGACCCATCGAGAACTAACTCTCAATGGCCATGGTTTAGCGGCAGGGTGAATTCAACGCTAACGAGCGCTTGAGCAATCTCCTCGATTTTCTCGGGAGAAGTCCAATACATCCTGGAGTTTTTTCTCCCAAACTCCACCACCTGGGAGATGCCGAAGCTCCTTCGCACACACTCACGAACGAAGTCTAGGGATCGAACTCCCTTGTTGAGACATGTCTGTTCTCGCTCAAAGAGTTCACAGAACTTTTGAGCGGTACAAAGACGCTCATCGGCCATCTCCGATTCTTGCATGGCCCAGTTGAAAATGGAAACTGCAGCAAACCTTCGATGGTCGTTTGCAGCCCACCCTCTTACCGATGCCTTTGCCTGAAGTTGGCTAAGATAATCTCCGTAGTCATCCCGAAACTCTTCGGGAATAACCGACGGATCAAAGAATTGGCTGATTTGGTTCTCATTCATGGGAACCTCCTTTTATCGGAATTACGGCTTCCGAGTGGCCGCTAGGGAAATCCTTAAGTGAAAAGTGCTGTTTGGGGTAAGACCCGTTGTTTTACCCCTATTTCTTAATTATACACCTATCATGACTTCTTGTCAATAGTTGTTGAATTTTGTCAAGTTTGGTACAATTATTAAATTATGCAAAAGAATCCCACTTCGCCAAGGCTTCGCGGGACAAGAGTATTAGTTTTCGGTACATTTGACGGCTTGCATGAAGGGCATTTGAACTTCTTTAAGCAAGCTAAAGAACACGGAGATTATTTGATTGTCGTAGTGGGAAGGGATTCTACGGTAGAAAAACTAAAGGGCAACCCCCCAAAATTTTATGAACAAGAGCGCTTGAAGGCTGTACAAGACTCTGGATTAGTGGATGAGGCAAGATTAGGAAATCAAGCTCCAGCAGGCCAAAAATTAGACCCTTATAAGGTGGTAGAAGAAGTTCATCCTGATGTTATTTGTTTAGGATATGACCAAACTTTTTTTGCCGATAAATTAGCAGAGGAATTACCAAAAAGGGGATTAAGCCATATCAAAATTGAAAGATTAAACGCTTTTGAGCCGGAAAAATATCATTCTTCAATCATTAACAATAAATAGGTATATTAATTGGCTAATTCGCGCGAATAGGTAAATAAAAATAACTATGAGTATAGAAAGAGAGAAGCTGGTTAAAATTTTTAAGGCGCTAGGAAACGAAAGGAGATTTTTAATTATCAAGCATCTTTCCGGTAAAAAAGAATTAACCGTTAATCAAATCAGTGAATTGATCCACCTGTCATTTAAAAGTGTTTCAAAGCATCTGCTTATCTTGAAAAATGCAGGACTGGTAGACTACAAGGCATCAAACTTAAATAAAATTTACTTCCTTAGGAAAAAAGATGCGGCAAAAGAATTTGTAAGATTTTTTTAAAATTAATAAGATATCTATTTACCTATTCGCGCGAATAGGTAAATATAAATAAAATTATGTTGGATATCAATCAGATTCGGAATCATAAAGAAGAAGTTAAAAAATCTCTCTTGAAAAGGTTAAAAGAGGATGATTTTAATTTGGATGAAATTATTGCTTTAGACGATAAAAGAAAAAATCTTTTAACACAGGTTGAACAATTAAAGGCAGAAAGAAATAAAAATTCTAAGACAAAGCCAACGCCGGAAATTATTGAGCAAATGAAGAAGGTAGGGGAGAAAATAAAGGAACTTGATTTTATTGTGCGACAGACTGAAGAGCAGTTGAAAGAAAAACTGTCAGAATTACCCAACATAGTAGCTGACGATGTGGTAGCAGGCGGAAAAGAAAATAATAAGATACTGCGGCAATTTGGCAAAAAACCGAGTTTTAAGTTCCAGCCAAAAGACCATGTCCAGCTGGCGACTGAATTAGAATTAATTGATTATGAGCGGGGGGCAAAAATGTCGGGATCCGGTTTTTGGGTGTATAAGGGCGATGGAGCAGTATTAGAATGGGCTCTGCTGAATTATTTTATTGATTTTCATAGAAAAAATAAATATACATTTTTACTGCCTCCATTTTTGCTTACCGAAGCGTCAGCCTATACTTCAGGCCATTTGCCTAAATTCAGAGATGACCTGTATTGGACACAAGACAAATTATGCCTGAATGCAACTTCCGAAATGATGGTGGGAAATTACCACCGGGACGAAGTATTAAACGAAAAAGACCTGCCACTAAAATATTTTTCTTATTCAGCCTGTTTCAGACGCGAGGCGGGAAGCTATAGAACCGAAGAGCGGGGAATGGTGCGCGGGCATCAATTCAATAAAGTTGAGATGTTCCAGTTTACCTTGCCCTCAAAGTCCTGGGATGCGTTTGAGGAAATGCTGGGAAACGCCGAAAAATTAACCAAGGGACTGGGTTTGCATTTCCAATCATCATTATTGGCAGCGGGAGACGCAAGCGCGGCGATGGCAAAAACAGTTGATATTGAGGTTTGGATTCCCAGTATGAATATTTACAAAGAAGTGAGCAGCGCCTCAAATGGGTTAGATTATCAGGCCAGGCGCGGGAGTATAAAATACCGCGATGGTAAAAATAAGAAAAATGAATTTGTTCACATGTTGAATGCTTCGGGATTGGCAACGAGCCGGTTAATTCCGGCAATACTGGAACAATTCCAGCAGAAAGATGGCAGTGTAAAAATTCCAAAAGTTTTGCAGAAATATGCAGGATTTAAAGTCATTAAGGCAAAAAGATAATGGAAGAAAAGAAAGTCCTTATAAAAAATCTTCAAGCAAATTATAAAGTATTTGGCGAAGGCAGGCCAGTTTTAATTTTGCATGGCTGGCCTTCAAGTTCCGAACCGTGGATTAACACATCAGAATTGCTGGCAGAGAAGGGAATGCAGGTGATTATCCCTGACCTGCCGGGATTTGGTAAAAGCCAAGAACCCCAAAAGTCATGGAGTTTAGATGATTATGTGGAATGGGTAAAAGAATTTTCAGAAAAAATACCGGGGCTTGATGTGCCATTTTGCGTTGTGGGGCATTCTTTCGGCGGGGCATTAGCGGCAAAATTTTCTATAAAATATGTCCAGAACGTGAAAAAGTTATTTTTAGTCGCTGCTGCCTGTGTAAGGAAAAGGACATGGTATAAAAAAATGTTATACCGGCTTTCACAAATTATTAAAGTATTCAGTTTTTTGCCCTACTATGCGGTATTCAGGAAAGCCTTTTATAAATTTGTCATTAGGAAAAGCGACTACCCTTATGCTTCGGGCGTCATGAAAGAAACCCTTTTGAAAATAATTTCTGATGACCTTTCCCATAAAGTGGGATTCTTAAAGATTCCCACGGTTCTTATTTGGGGGGATAAAGATACCTCAACTCCTATGGAACAAGGTGAATTTATACATAAAAAAATTCCCTATTCAAAATTAATAACAATATCCGGGGCAAATCATGCGTTAGAAATAGAGGTGCCGGCAATACTAGCTCAAAAAATATTAGAGAATATTTAGAAAATATATAGACCATGCTTTCTATCATAAGCTTTATCAGTTTTTTTTGGTTCATACGAACCGTAAAAGCAGTATTCTTCTGGATTTATCTTTGGCAACTTAAGGAATATCATGTAGGCCGGTTTTTGGATCATTTTAGGACTTACAAGGGCAAAAAGCTGATTTTCAACGCATTATTGGCAGCTAAACTAGTTTTACTGGGTCTTCTATTGTTAAGCAACGGGCTACTATTGTTAGTTTCAGATATATTATTATTGCTGTATGGCGCAGAAGCCTTTATTTTTATTGCAGCATTTTTAAGAGGAAAGTTTAAAAAACCGGTAGCAACATTTAAAACTATTTTTTTAACCATAGTATCTTTTTTGGGGGTAATGGGATATTTGTCTTTGGCGGACAAGCATAGGCCATCAGATGCTTGGTTTATTTTTGCCATATTACTTTTTGATATTGGCGCTCCCATATTGATTTCTTTAGCAGTATTATTATTCCAACCGTTGTTTGTCATCGGCCGCAACGGTATTTTAAAAAAAGCCAAAAGTAAAATAGCAAAATATCCCAACTTAATTATCATTGGCATTACAGGTTCTTATGGCAAGACTTCCACCAAGGAATTTTTAGCTACGATACTTTCTAAAAAATACCAGGTGCTGAAAACTCCAGCCCACCAAAATTCAGAAATAGGCATAGCCACCTGTATTTTAAAAGAATTGAATGAAAAACATCAGGTGTTTATTGTGGAAATGGGCTCGTACAAAAAGGGCGGCATTAGTTTATTATGCGACATGGTAAAACCTAAGATTGGGTTGGTAGCCGGCGTCAATGACCAGCACTTGGCGCTTTTCGGCTCTTTAGATAACTTGCTTTCAGCTGAAGGCGGAAGGGAATTGCTAAACCATTTGCCAGCAGATGGGACGTTAGTGGTAAACGGAGATAATAAATACTGTGTGGATTTGTATAAAAAGACCCAGATCAAGAAAAAAATTTATACCATTACCAATGACAAAATAGATTCTGATATTTGGACAGAAGATATTACCCTACAAGAAGATTCCATATCTTTTATTGTAAAATCCAGAGAGAAAGAAATGGTGCCGTTTACGGTAAATGTATTGGGCAAGCAAAATGTGCAGAATCTATTAGGTGCCAGCCTGGTAGCGCGAGAGCTAGGCATGAGTCTGGAAGAAATATCATTAGTTTGCAAGGATATTGTACAAGCGCAAGCAAGCATTACGTTGCATAAAAATAAATATGGCATTACGGTGATAGATTCTTCCTATTCTTCTAACCCAAACGGCGTGATAGCGGACCTAGATTACCTAAATATATTTTCTGGAAAAAAAGTTATTATCATGCCTTGCTTGATTGAGTTGGGGGACCGGTCAGGGGAAATTCACCGCCAGATAGGGAAAAAGATAGCCCAGGTCTGCGATACGGCTATTATTACCACTAAAGACCAATTTGACCAGATAAAAGCGGGAGCCATGGAAAATGGCATGCCTTCTGCCAATATTATGTTTTCTGAAAATCCAGAGAGTATTTTTAATACTATAACCACGTTATGCAAGTCAGGAGACGCGGTGTTTCTAGAAGGAAGGGTTCCAGAAGCTCTTATAAGGGCATTAATGCAATGAATACATTTAAGCCAATTTCTATTTCTTTGTCTCCTAATGTCCAGAAAGATGATGTATTTTTAGCATTAAGACTGCTGTTTCAACCTTGGAAATGGAAGCGCGGCTTGGCGGTTAAAAACTTAGAGGATGAATTTAAGCAATACCTAGGCGTGAAATACGCCTTCTCTTTTAATAGCGGGAGATCAAGTCTTTTTGCCATTTTGAAATCGCTGAATTTACCTGAACAGAGCAAGGTTTTACTGCAGGCGTTTACTTGCAATGCGGTGCCAAATCCTATTTTGTGGGCAAACATGAATCCGACCTATGTTGATTGTAGCAATGATTTCAATATTAATGTTGGGGATTTGCAAAAAAAGATTGCTGCCGATACAAAAATTTTAGTGCTTCAGCATACGTTCGGCTTGCCGGCAAATATAGACGAGGTAAATCTTATTATGCGACAGAATGGCGGGATAGTAGTTGAAGATTGCGCCCATGCATTGGGGGCAGAGTACAAAGGCCATAAGCTAGGGACCTATGGCGCAGCCGGATTTTTCAGCTTTTCAAGAGATAAGGTTATATCTTCGGTATATGGCGGAATGGCAGTTACCAATGATGATCTGCTGGGCAAAAAACTGGAAAAACTGCAGAAAGAATTTGGCTGCCCATCATATTTTTGGATATTCCAGCAGATATTACACCCAGTATTTTTGCATTTTTTTATTTTACCGCTTTATAATTTTCTTGATTTGGGAAAATTATTTTTAATCCTTTCTCAATGGGCGCATCTTCTATCTAAAGCAGTAAGCTGGAAAGAAAAAAGGGGATTAAAGCCAGATTATTTTCCAAAAGTTTTTCCAAACGCTTTGGCTATGATGGCTCAGAACCAATTTAAGAAGTTAGAGAAGTTTAATGAGCACCGCAAAGAAATAGCAGAATTTTATTATCAAGAATTAAAAGATACGCAATTTATTTTGCCGAAGAGAGAAAATAACATTTTTTTGCGGTTTGCCATACGGCATCCAAAAGCCCATGACATTATCTATGATGCCTGGCATAAGGAAAATATATTGCTAGGGGACTGGTACACAACGCCCATTGCGCCCGACGACACCAAGTTACCAGAAATGAAATATACGCCAGGGAGCTGCAAAAACGCGGAATTGTTAACAAAAGAAACATTAAATCTGCCAACGCATATTAATATTTCATTAGAAGACGCAAAAAGAATTGTTGATTTTTTAAAAAGATGGAAGTAAGAGAAATTGGCGATAAAAAAATATGGGAGGATTTTCTTTTGCCGTGCACGCAGAAAACATTTCTCCAATCCTGGAATTGGGGCAATTTTCATATTTCACTGGGAAACAAGATATGGAGGTTGGGAATTTATGAAAATAACTCTTTGATTGCGGTGGCGCTGGTGATCAAAATTTTTGCCAAAAGGGGATCTTTTTTGCTGGTTCCGCATGGCCCGGTTGTCATGGAACATGGAATATGGAACATGGAACAAATCCTAAAGACCTTGCTAAATTCATTACAAGAATTAGCGAAACAAGAAAAAGTGGATTTTATAAGGATAAGCCCTATTTGGGAAAGAACTCCAGAAAACATCGTTTGTTTTAAACGACTGGGGTTTAGGACAGCTCCCTTGCACTACCATCCCGAGTCCAGCTGGAAGCTGAATATTGGAGCTGAAGAAAATGTGCTGTTTGACCAAATGAGAAAAACTACCAGATATTTGCTGCGGCAAGCCCAAAAAGATGCAAATGTTGAGATAGTTAAAAGCACGAGCATAGAAGACATGAAAATTTTCTATGATATACACCAAGAGGTGGTAAAGGTGCAAAAGTTTGTGCCATTTTCATTAGACTACCTAACTAAAGAATTATTAGCTTTTTTGCCTGATGCCCAAATTGCTATTTTCTTTGCCAAATATAATGGAGAAATTATTGCGGGAGCCTACGAAATTTTTTGGTCAGGTATCGGATTTTACCACCATGCCGCTCTTTTGCCCAAGTATAAAAAAATTCCCGTGTCGTATTTGTTGCAGTGGGAGGCTATAAAAGAAGCTAAAAAAAGAGGGTGCATCCTGTATGACTTTTGGGGGTACGCCGATCCGGTTAAAAACCCAACGCATCCATACGCCGGGCCGACGTTATTTAAAATGGGGTTTGGGGGCTATAAGGCAGAATACGTGAAAACCCAGGATTTGGTGATTTCTCAAAAATATTGGATAAATTATACTATAGAAACAATCAGGAAAATTAAAAGGGGCTTGTAAACTTTGAATTACAAAATGCTTTCATGGTATTTTTATTGGGCATTTCGTAATTCAAAGTTGTAAGATCTTATTGCAAGCCTTGTCATATACTATGTCATATCGGAGCCGGCATATAAAGCCAAAAATTAAAGGCTTATTCCGAAAAAAGTTTTTTCAAAGAAAGCTATTTTGGGTGTTTCTGCTAGCTTTCATGCTTATTGCCGCGACTGCTTATTTTATATTATTTTTTTCAAAAATCCAGGTGGAAAATATTGAAGTTTCAGGCAGTGAAAAAATTGCAAGCAGTGAAATTGAAAGCATCGCATGGCATAGGGTAAATAGAAGACTATTTAATACGGGAATAGTCAATATTTTATCTAAGAGTATCTTTTTAGTTAACAAAGAAGATGTCATGCAGGATATTTTAAAGAGGTTTCCAGCAATAAAAGCTGTTGCCGTGGAGAAAAAGTTTCCAAATGGCATGGTGGTTAAAGTAACCGAAAGGAAGCCATTTGCCGTTTTTTGCCGGGGGACTGAATTTGGTGAGTGTTACGTTATAGATGATAGCGGGGTTATTTTTGAAGCCATGAAAGGTCCTATAGAAGATGCGATGATAATAAGGGAATTAGCGCATGATAAGGAAATTTTTGTGGGGGAAGATATTATTGATGCAAATATTATGGACATGATTGCCAAGGTTGAAAAGAGTTTAAAAAATAATTTTCAAATAGAAGTGAAGGAGGCATTTGTTTCTAATCCATTAATATTTAGAACTTCAGAACAGTGGAAAATTTACTTTGATTTAGAGTCCGACATTGATATGCAAATTATAAAAATGAATGCCATCTTACGAGATGAAATTCCTGCAAGCACCAGAAAGAACCTCCAATATATTTACTTGCAGTATAAAGACCGGGCGTATTATAAGTAAGGGTAAACTTCTGACAAGGGTTATGAGTGCTTGACAAATTATGTAATTAATGTATAATGAACCCTATGAATAAAAAGCAGAAAGAATTTACCCAAATATTCACATTTCTCTTTCTGGCAAGTTTTGTGATTATCAACTGGAATGATGTTTCCTGGCTTTTTAATTATAGGGCAATTTCAGGATTAACGTACGATTTTTTTAACCCTTACCAAAATAAGGGTATCTTAGCAAATGCAAGCAATGAACCAACGCTACCTTCGGTAAATCCCAAGACAGAAATTAAAAATTTTTATGCTTATTCTGATAAGCAAAATTCGTTGGAAATACCGAGCATTGGCATTGCGACTCCTTTAGTTATCGGAACGAGCACTGACCAAGGAATTCTAGGAAAAGATTTAAATAATGGGGCAGTATATTATCCGGGTTCGGTAACGCCAGGCGAGAAAGGACAAGGGGTGATTTTAGGGCATTCGGCTCCTCCAAATTGGCCTCGCATAAAGTATGATTGGATTTTCACGAATATTAATAATTTAAACTATAACGATAAAGTAATACTTTACTTCAATAATAGGGAATATATTTATAGGGTTAGGGGAAAAGATATTATTGAGGCAGGACAAGAGGTTGGTGCGAATGATTTAGTGGCAAAGAATAATGTATTGACGCTTATCAGTTGCTGGCCGCCAGGGAAAGATTATAAAAGAATTGCAATTCATGCGGAATTAGTAAATGAGTGAAATATGTTGACAAATCCTTGTTATTGTGTAATATAAAGCGATTATATTGTTATAGAGCACTTATGGAGTTAGGCTAAGCCTAACTCAATGAATGCCTAGGTCGATATTTGTAAAACTGAGGTTAATTTGTGCGTCATTGTATTATAAAACTATACGGTGAGCCCCGGTCATAATATTAAAAAGTAACCATATCTTTTATGAAAAAAAATAGTAAGATAACCATTGCGAATACCTCTTTGGTTTTTGTATTTTTGCTAGCGTTTTTTGTTTTAGCCCCCTCAATGGCAGATGCCGCATATACCTATGGAAATAGCGGCACGGGAATGTTGCAATCCAATTACTTCCAAGGCCTTACCATAGGTCCCTTGGAGCAATACGTCTATGGAGCAACCAACTATTTGAATGTCTGGGTGCGCAATAACGAGAATTACTCAAAAGTCCTTTCCATAAGGAAGGGAGTTTGCCGTTGCCAAGAAGCTCAAGGCTATCCCTACAGATCAGGCATAGGCCAATGCCAGTACTACTGGAGTCCTGATGCAGCTAATAAAAGGCCAGGTTGTCAAACGGTATCACAGAATATTACCGTTAGGGCTCAATCAAGCGTGATGTTGCAGGGGGTGGTAAGCCAATACAAAAACCAATCCTGCGGTTCATTTCAGCTTGATTTTTTCATAGATAAAATTAATGGAGCGGCTCCTCGAGTTGCTTATCCTTACGCTGGCCCGTGGGCAGCCTCTTTTGCGAATCTCGTAAGAAATTGTTCTGCCCCGGCAACCTGTACTTCTCACGCCTCCCAACGATGCGTAGGAAATGCTGTCTATTGGTTTGACTCTTGCGGCAAACAGCAAGAGCTATCCAAAACCTGCGCCGCAGGCCAAACATGCCAAAATGCGCAATGTATAAATATAACTTGTAGCACCAATTCACAATGCGGTACTAACGGGTTTACCGGAGGCCCTTATTGCCAAGGCAATGGAGTATATAGAAATTATACCAGTTACACCTGCAACAACCCGGGAACAACCAGCTCCAGCTGCACGAGCCAGACGACCGCCCAGTTGCAGAACACCTGCCAGAGCAACCAGACCTGCAGCAATGGAACCTGCGGAAACGTAACCTGCAATACCAACACCGATTGCGGAACCAACCAATACACCGGCAGCAACTTCTGCCAGGGCAATGCCGTTTACAAGAATTACGTAACTTACACCTGCAACAACCCGGGAACAACCAGCTCCAGCTGCACGAGCCAGACGACCGCCCAGTTGCAGAACACCTGTAGCGCTAATCAAACGTGTAGTAATGGCACCTGTGTAGATCAGCAGGCGCAATGCACTTCACATGCTTCCCAGCGATGCGTAGGCAATAGTATTTATTGGTTTGATTCATGCGGCAACCAGCAGGAATTATCACAAGCCTGCACCGCGAATCAAACGTGCTCTAATAATACCTGTGTTAATCAACAACAGCAGGCTTTTACGGCAACCGTAACGGTCAGAAATCTTACCCGAGGGACCTTAAATTGGTCTAGTTCTACGAACGCAAGTCCGTCAGAAGTAGTTCAATTTAATGTGGCAATACAAGCACCCTCAAATCAACCGATTAACAATGTTACCGTAAGGGATGTATTTCCAAATAATCTTTCTTATAGAGACGCCTTAAAGGTGGATGGCACTGCAAACTCCGGAGATCTTTTTGTGGGGGTTAATATTGGAAGCATTCCCATGGGCCAAACAAAAAATGTCACCTACGAAGCTCAAGTCGGGCCAACCCAGAATTTTCCCGTAGGCGCAACTACGTTAAATGATGCTGTTACCGTTACGGTGACGGATGCCGGCTATAACCAGGCTACTGGTAGCGCATCTGTTATAGTCACGAAAACAGCCACCTCGGGGGCTACCACTGCGCCGACTGGTTTGACGAATAATGTATGGGTTGATTCATTTTTTATCCCTCTTATGATAGGCTTGCTAGGGTTTTGGCTGGTAAGATCTAATGCGTTTGGCATTGCGGAAAAAATTGGCCTGAATAATTTAAGGTATAAAGGTTTTTTGGCCCAACAGCAGTTAGATAGTAAAATCCAGGAAATAAAAAATAAGGAAATTTAAAGGAAGCAAAAAAATAGCCTTAAACAAATTACGGCTCACACTCGTGTGAGCCGTAATTTTATAAAGAGGCCATGAAGTTATTTTCTTCCTTCAAATGCCGATTCCAATGTTTCCTCGTCGGCATATTCCAGCTCGCCTCCAACGGGCAGCCCTTGCGCCAGGCGAGTAATTTTAAAAGCAGGGGAGGGGGATATTTCTTTAAGGGCCTTTTCAATTAAGATAGACGTTGCCTTGCCTTCTTGAGTGGGATTAGTAGCAATAATAATTTCTGAAAAATTAACCATCGTTAAACCAAATTTTTGCGGATTTTGCGCTCGCTCTTTTAACTCTTGAATTCTTAAACTGCCCACATCACTTATTTTCATGGATGAAACATTGCCTCCCAAAATAAAATAAAAACCATTATACCGTTTCGTGTCTTCAATAGAAAGCAAATCAGCTTCTTTTTCTATAACGCATAACAGTTGTTTGTTTCTAGAAGGATTTTTGCAGATATTACATAAAAGATACTCGCTTTCATGAGGATTAAAACAAAATTGGCAAAGTTTTATATTCTTTTTTACTTCTTCAATAGCTCTTAGTAATTCATCTACTTTTTCTTTTGGCTGCTTTATCAAGTAAAAAACAAACCGATTGGCAGTTCTTGAGCCAATCGTTGGAAATTTTGCAAATAGATCAGCAAGACGTTTTATGCTATCTGGCATAAAATAAATTATTCTAATTATTCTAATTGACCTAATTATTCTAAATGATATCTAAATCCTAATTTCTAATTTTGGTATTCACTCATTAGGATTTGATTAGGTTAATTAGAACAATTAGTATAATTAGATTAATTAGAAGTTACTCTCCCGTAACTTCTGTAACATAGTCTCCTTGTTCCAAGTTCCTGAAGCTTGCCCGCGGTTCGTCAAAATATAATTTTATAGCTCCCGTGGGGCCGTTTCGGTGTTTCGCAATCATGATTTCAGCAATATTTTTTTCTAAAGAATTTTCATTGTACTTATCTTCTCGATAGATAAACATCACAACGTCGGCATCCTGTTCAATAGCTCCCGATTCACGAAGGTCGGAAAGCATGGGCCGGTGGGGAGTCCTTTCTTCAACCTTTCTAGAAAGCTGGGAAAGAACCAAAACCGGTATATTCAGTTCCTTAGCTAATGATTTTAAAGCTCGGGAGTTTTCGGTAACCTGCTGGATAGGGGTGGCGTATTTATTGGTAGTATCCATGAGTTGCAGATAATCAACAATAATCAAGCCTAAGCCGGTATCTGCCTGCAATCTTCTGGCCATAGCCCTCATTTGCATGATGTTGGTGGTGCCCATGTCATCAATATAAATGGGCGCCTCTGATAAGGTTCCCATAGCGCTTTGGATTCTGGAGAAATCATTATCTCCGGCGCCATCTTGCAGTTTGCCCGTTCTTAATTTCCATAAATCAATATTTGCTTGGCTTGCAATCATCCTGTCTACGATCTGGTCCTTTGACATTTCTAAGCTAAAAATTCCTACGGGCAAATTTTGGAATACGGCGATATTTTTTGCAATATCTAATGCCATGGAGGACTTGCCCATAGAGGGCCGGGCTGCCAAAATAACCAAGTCTGATCTCTGGAGGCCGGCTAACAGGTTATCAAGCTGCCTGAAGCCGGTGGGGATGCCCCGAAAATCTCCCTGGTGTTTTGAAAGCTGGTCAATTCTTTCAAATGTTTCGCCTAAAATATCTTTAATGGGTATGAAAGCCTGGGTAAGGGATTTTTGGCCAATGCTGAACACCCTTTTTTCAGCCTTATCCAGCAATACATCAACATCTTGGGATTCATCAAAGGCATCCAAGCCTATTTCATGGGAAGCTTCAATTAAATCCCTTAATACCTTTTTTTCCCGTACAATTTTCGCGTAATTAGCAACATGGGTGGCGGTGGGCACGGTATTGATTAAAGAAGTCAGGTAAGCTGAACCGCCTATTTGCTCTAATTTCTCCCGTTCCCTTAGCTTAGTGGAAACAGAAATAATATCTATGGGCTCCATTTTTTCAAAAAGCCCGACCATAGCAGCGTATATTTCCTTATGGAGATCTTTGTAGAAATCTTCGGCATCGATAAAATCAGAAACCCGGATAATGGCGTTTTTATCCAACATTAAGCATCCTAGCAGGCATTGTTCTGCTTCTATGTTTTGTGGAGGTTTTTTTGCGGGCATTTCAACCATCATTTAACATTTAACATTTGACCATTAACAATTGACCGTCGCGAGTCGTTGTCAATGGTCAAATGTCAATGGTCACTTATGTTATTCTTTTGTATACCAAAAAGGGGAGGGTAGAACAAGATTGACACTATTAGCGATATATATTACAATATTATTACCAACAGTTCTTTTTATTAGACAGGAGGCGGGTATGCCAAATTGGCTGTGCGATGTATTGACGTTTGCCTGCATGATTCTTACCGGTGTCATAGGCTGCCTATTAGGATCTGGAATATTGCCAGAAACTGCAAAAGGGCCCTGGGCGGGAGGCTTAATTATCTTATTGGTTCTCTGTGCAGTCTTGCTGCAAATTTTGTTCGCCGACTATGATCAACAATCCTCTAAAAATACCTAATACATCCCAAAAAAAACAAAAAGCCAAAGGAAAATTTCCCTTGGCTTCTTTTTATCCAGCATTTTTAAAGGTTAAATAACTTTTTTCAATAGGGGCCCTTCTTTTGTATCTTCAATCGTAAACCCGTATTTTTCTATTTCTTGGCGCATTTCGTCCGCTTTCTGCCATTCTGAACTTTTCCGGTAATGCTCTCTTTGGTCTATGAGTTGCTTAATTTCACTTGGAATAGTTGATTGTTTTAACTTCTTAAAATCAATGATATCAAAAATAGCATTAATCTCAATAAAAAACTTGTAAATCTCATCTGCTTCTTTTTTTCCAAGCAAGCCTTGATCTGCAGCCTTATTTACCTCTTTTATTAAATCAAAGATAACCGCAAAAGATTTCGGAGTGTTAAAATCATCATTTAAATCTTTATAAAAATCATGTCGCGCATTTTTAAGCAAGTTTTGAATTTTAGATTTATTGGTTGAGACGCGAGGTGTAATTCGCTTGGCGAATTCGCCCCGTCTGTGGATTTGGGATTTCGTGCTTCGGATTTTTCGTAGGAATTCTTCAATTTTTTCCAAGGCGGATTTTACTTCTATCATGGCTGATTCAGAATAGTTCATGGGGCTTCGCCATAAATTTTTCGCGAACCAGAATCGCAAATGGCGGTAAGGGTATCTTTTTAAAAAATTATCAATGGTAATAAAATTATTCAAGGATTTTGACATTTTTTGTTCGTTAATGGTTAAAAATCCGGTATGCATCCAGTATTTTGCCAATGGTTTTTTTCCTGAAATGGCTTCCATTTGGGCAATCTCCGCCTCATGGTGGGGAAAGATTAAATCTCTTCCGCCTCCATGGATATCGTATTGGGGGCCGAAAAATTTTTCTGTGATGGCGGTGTCCTCAATATGCCAGCCCGGCCTGCCTCTGCCGAAAGGGCTTGGCCAGCTTGGCTCATTAAAATTATGATCTCCCGCAATTTTCCAAAGGCAAAAGTCCCCCCTATTTTTTTTATGCGTATTATAATCTATCCTTGAGACGGCATCATCAGCTTGCAATGAACTTCTTGACGAAAGCTTGCCGTACCCTTTACATTTTTTTATGTCAAAATAAATCCCGTCATCTAATGCATAGGCGTACTCCTTTTCTAAAAGACGTTTTACTTGGCTGATAATCTCTTTGATGTAATCGGTAGCTCTAGCGTATTTTTTTACGCTGGCAATGCCCAGCAGTTTCATGTCTTTCAAATATTCTTTCTCAAATGCATCTGCCAGATCTTTTGCCAATACTCCTTTTTCCCTGGCTTTGGCAATTATTTTATCATCAATATTAGTGATGTTTTGGAGGTAGAAAACATCAAAGCCGGCATGTTTGAGATATCTTGCGAAACAATCAAACACAATACAAGTTCTGGCGTGGCCAATGTGTGAAAAGTCATATACAGTAGGCCCGCAGACGAATAAAGCGATCCGTTTGCCTTTTAGGGGTTTTATAATCTCTTTTTTTTTGTGGAGCGTATTATATATAGTAATCCGGTGAGTTTTTTTTGTTGGCATGATATAATTTTATTTGGAAAATCTTAACCATGATGCTTATGAGTATGCATACCATTGAAATCCAAAGAAGGTAAATAAAAAACGCGTTAGGGGATTTTGGCCAAAAGAGCAATATTGCGGCAAATACCACGGACTGTAAAAACATCTTTGTTTTGCCGAATATATTAGACCCAAAGAATATTTTTTTCCCTTGGGCTAGAAGCGATATTAATGAATTTAAAATTTCAGCGATAAGCAGGAAAAAAAGAAGCCATTTATTTTCTCCGATAAGGCTGTACACCGCGACCGGAAAAATCAGTACTCGGTCAGCAATGGGGTCAATAATTTCGCCAAGCTTTGTTTCCATGTTAAGTGATCTGGCAATGGATCCGTCCAGCAAGTCGGTTAGCGCCCCTAAAAAGAAAAAAGGTATTATTAAAAACCCATTAGTATTCTTAAAGTTAAACAACAGTATAAACAAAAATATTCCTATAGCTGCCCTTGCATAAGTAAGGTGGTTAGGCGTAATGCTTCGGGGCCAATACGGCTTTATAAGAAGCGAAAGAAATTGATCTTTTTTTTCATTGACCTCTTCTAACGATGATTTTAAATCGTTAAAGAATTCTTTATAGATAAGAGTAGCCATAAGAAGTTGAATACATTATTTTAACAAAGTTAAGGCAAATGAGCAAACCCGAAGATTGCTTTTAGCTAAACTTTCCAAAAAAAATATTCTATGATAACGTTAAAATAATTTCAAATTTAAAATTCATGAAACTTATTGATGTCATTTCCAGTATTATTTGTGGCGCAGTGATTGGCATTCTTTTAACAGATTTTATGCAGGAATGGGGGATTGCCATAGGATTTTATAGTGTTTTTTTGTGGATGGCAGCGGCTCTCGTCAGCCTGATATGCCTGTATATTGCCTATCTAATAAGCAAAAAAATATTTTTTGTTTTTCAAGTGGCGAAATTCTTATTGGTGGGAGCTTTTGCAACTGTTATTGACCTTAAATTTTTTGAATTTCTCATTTGGCTGTTTGCCCTTTTTATTTCGTTAAATTATACGGTTGCCAAGAGCATTTCCTTCCTGTTTGCAACATCTATAAAATATTGGGGAAACAAATATTGGGCATTCGGGAAACATGAAAAAGAAGGCAGCAAGGAAATAATTCAGTTTTTTATGGTAACATTAGTAGGGCTGGTCATCGATGTAGGATTTTTCTATTATTTTACAAAAATTACAGGTCCCCAATTTGGAGCATCAAATGCTCTGTGGATTAAGATAAGTGTTATTTTTGCGGCAATTATGGCCGCAATATGGAATTTCCTGGGATATAAGTTTTTAGTGTTTAAGAAATAGAATCTAGAATCTCGTATCTTGAATCTAGAATAGAATAAAAGAATATTGAATGCAAAACTTCACATTCCAAGTTCACCATTCAATTCAAGCTACTAGATACTAAATTCAAGATTCATCGTTTATGGATAACGTAGTACTCTATAGAAAATACCGGCCGCAGAATTTTTCTGAAATTGTTGGGCAAGAGCATATTGTCCAGACATTAACTAATTCTATAAATTTAGAATCAATATCCCACGCCTATTTGTTTTCCGGCCCACGGGGGTCTGGGAAGACCACGATGGCCAGGATTTTTGCCAAAGCTATAAACTGCCAGGATGCTTCTTCTTTTGAACCATGCAATACGTGCGATTCATGCCAGGAAATTATGGGGGCTAAATCCATAGATTTGGTAGAAATAGACGCGGCTTCCCATACCGGAGTTGAAGAGGTGAGGGAACTCATAAGCGGTATCAAGTTTTTGCCGGTAAAATCCAAGTATAAAGTTTTTATCATTGACGAATGCCACCAGCTTAGCAAATCAGCAGCCAATGCCTTGTTAAAAACGCTGGAAGAGCCCCCAGCTCATGCCATATTCATGCTGGCAACTACCGAAGCCCATAAAATGATTCCCACCATTTTATCGCGATGCCAGCGGTTTGATTTTAAAAGGCTGCAGGTTCCCGAAATTATAAAAAAACTGGAGTTTATTTTAAAGAAAGAAAAAATAACCTATGAGCCGCCGATATTATCCCTTATTGCCCTGCATGCACGGGGATCATTTCGTGATGCAGAATCCCTATTGGATAAATGCATTAATTTTGTAGGGGGCGATGGCATGCTCACCGTAAAAGAGATAAAAGAGCTATTAGGCATTGTTGAGGTACACCAAATATCGCAATTTATTGATTATATCCTCCAAAAAGATGCAAAAAAAGCAATTTTGCATATTCACTCCATTATAGACTCGGGGGTTGACTTGCAAGAATTTATTAAAACAATTATTTTCTATGTAAGGCAATCATTGCTTTTAAAAATAAACTCTGACTCCTTAATTCTACAAAATTCTGGATTATCAAATGATGAAATTGATACCATGAAATCACAAATTTCAAACCTTACTGAAAAAGACCTCCAAAAAATGCTAGAATGCTTTATTGAGGCGGAAAATAAGATGCGATATGCTGCCATTCTGCCTTTGCCCTTAGAGTTAGCCATCGTTGACATAACCTATAAGGAACTGTAATCTGTTGTACTATTTGAACTAGGATGATATAATTATTTAATACTTAATCTAAGTTCAAATGATTGCAAAACAAGAGGAAAAAATTAAAGCCATAGGATTAAGAAAAAATGGGTTATCCTATAGAGAAATTTTACAGCAAATTCCTGTTGCTAAATCATCCTTGTCTTTATGGCTAAAAAGTGTTAATTTAACAACAAGTCAAAAACAAAGGTTAACTGATAAAAAACTTGCATCGGCATTGCGAGGAGCAATGAAAAGAAAGGATGCTAGAATAGCTCTTACCAAGGAAATTAAAGATAAGGCAAGAAATGAAATAGGGAAGTTATCTGAAAGAGAATTATGGTTAATTGGGATATCATTATATTGGGCAGAAGGCAGTAAAGAGAAGGAATATAGGCCAGGATCAAGAGTTGTTTTTTCGAATTCAGACCCACATATGATAAAAGTTTTTCTAAGATGGCTTTTAGAAGTAATTAAAATCTCTGAACAGAAAATATATTTTGCCATATATATTCACGAAAGTCATAAAAATAGACTAGAAGAAGTTAAGAATTACTGGCAAACGAAAACGGGTTTCCCTATAGAAAGTTTTAAATGGATTTATTTTAAAAAAAATAAAATAAATACTAAAAGAAGAAATATTGGGAATACTTATTTCGGTTTACTGAGAGTAATGATTGTAGAAAGTTCCACCTTAAATAGAAAAATTCAGGGCTGGACAGAAGGTATTTATGGAAATTTATAAACATTCCGGGGTCGTCTAATGGTAGGACTCCTCGCTTTGGACGAGGGTATTTTGGTTCGAATCCAAGCCCCGGAACATTTTATTAATTATAATTTAACATTTTTAATCTAGTATAAATAATCCACTAATAGCAACGAATCAGAAACGAATGGCAACGAAAAAATTCGTCGCAATTCGTTAATAAACTCGTGGGTATTCGTGGATTACAAACAATGACAGAAGATAATTTTCAAAAAAGTTCTCAGTACAATAGAAGGCCGCTGTGGCAGTGGATGTTGGTGCTGGTTGTATTATTAGCGGCAATTGGATATGGCCTTATGTACTATATTTCAAAAAACAATATAGACGTGGCTAATCTTTTTAAAAGCCAGCAAAATAATCAGCAAAATAATCAACAGAATAACCAACAGAACAACCAGGCAAATACGGTTACTATCACGATGGAAAACTCTGCTTTCTCCCAGCCAAACATAACCATCCGCAAAGGCACTACGGTTGTCTGGGTGAATAATGATGATGTGCTTCATACGGTTACAGGAGACAGCAACGGTCCCATGAGCCCTGATCTTAAAAAGGGGGATAGCTATAGCGATACCTTTATTGCTACTGGCACTTTTTCGTACCACTGCACGTATCATCCTAATATGAAGGGCACCGTTACGGTTACTGATTAGAACTGCTATGGATATAGTACCTTTTGAAGAATTTAAAAAAATAGAAATAAAAATAGGAAAAATTCTTTCTGCTGAAAAAATTGAAGGTTCTGATAAGTTGTTAAAACTACAGGTAGATTTTGGCCCCTCGGCAGAAAAAAGGCAAATTATTGCAGGAATAGGGAAGCGATATGAGCCAGAAAGCATTATAGGCAAAGAGTGTCCGTTTATGTTTAATTTAGAGCCGAAAGAAATATTGGGATTGCAAAGCCAAGGGATGATTTTATGCGCCGACGATAATGGTCCCGTATTATTGCATCCTGATAAGGAAATTGCGCCCGGCAGCAAGATCAAATAGTATTTTAAAAATCAGCAAAAAAGCCCTGTAGGGCTTTTTTGCTGCAGAAGACGTGAATCTTGAAACCCCTTTATAAAAGACGAGTTTCAAGTCTTTTCTTCAAATCTGGCCTGCAAATGTGCAATAATTTTTTTAGGTAGACAAGCTACCTAAAAAAATTCTATCACATTTTCGCCTTCAGATTTGAAGAAAATCCCAAGAAAGGGTTTCAAGATTCACGTCAGATCATTGACAACATGATATATACCATATATCGTACTAGTAGGATGGTATGCGGGCAGGAATGGTTCCTATCTGCATTAATCCACGTTAGTTCCTTGAAAAAGGGAGTTTGAGATGCCTAACGGGGTTTTGTTGGCTGATGAACTGGTTATCGGTTTAAACGGTTACTTTAGCGTGGCTATTCGCTATGAAGAGACCTATGGCGCCGGATTGCAAACAGAATTGATCAAATCAAAGGAGATTGCAAAGCATCGTATTCTTCAATTGGTAGTAAAATATAATATTACCGAGTGCCAAATTATCTGCAAGAAACAATACAAGAATGAAGTTCGGTCTATGATATATGAATTAGAAAGTGAAAGGCGCTGCAAAGTTCTTGAAGAACCATGCAAAACAGGCAAAGTGTGGACGTTGCAATTCTAATCAAGCATTCCAGTAATGTAACTCCCAAAAATTTTGAAATCAATAGAGCGGCTCTCCAGTCGCTCTTTTTTTTGGAGTTTGGAGTTAGGCTAAGCCTAACTCCAAAGCTTAACACATTTATTTTAAGAGTTAGGCTAAGCCTAACTCTGCTAACTGTAAAGTTATCCACATACAGCCGCATATATTGACAAAGTTTTTTATAGTACAATTAAATAATTTACAACATTTTTTGATAATGAGAAATTATTTTAAGCTACTTATTTTTGTAATCAGTTTTGGAATTTTGGCGTTCGCAGGAATCACTATAGTTAACGCCAATCCGATCCCTACGATTGGCAGCATTTCTCCAGGATCAAAACCCGCAGGCAGCCCAGCTTTTACTTTGACGGTGAATGGTACGGGTTTTGTGAATGGATCAATAGTGAGATGGAGTAACTCTAATAGAACAACTACGTTTGTATCTTCTACGCAGATAAGAGCTTCAATAAGCGCATCGGATGTTGCCGTTCAAGGCATATTTAATGTTACCGTATTTAATCCCGTTAACGGATCTCCTCCTACCGGAGGCAGTTCTGATGGATGGCCGTTTAATGTTACCGCTGGTTCTACGTGCACGCCCAATTGGCAATGTTCAGATTGGGGTAATTGTAACAACGGCACCCAGTCAAGAACATGTACTGACACAAAGAACTGTGGCACCACTAATGGCAGGCCCGCATTAACGAGAAGTTGCACTAACACTTGCACTCCTAGCTGGCAGTGTACGGCATGGAGCGCTTGCACTAATAACAGCCAATCAAGAACCTGCGCCGATGATAATAGTTGCGGCACTACTACCGGCAGGCCCGCTTTAACGCGAAGCTGTACGCCGCCTCCTCCTCCCACCACCAAAGGTTCAATTAATATTGACAAGGAATCTATTGGGGGCAATGCAACCTTTAGCTTTACGAGTAATATACCCAATAACGGGTCTTTTACTATTACCACTTCTGATGGTTATAACTCTAAACTTATAGAGAATGTTGCGCCGGGAACTTACTCGGTTACTGAAACAGTTCCAGGCAATTGGAATAAAACGCAGGATACGTGCGGTTCTATTACGGTTACCGCTGGTCAAACCGCCAATTGTTATATTAGGAATGTTAAAAAGAAAGGGACTCTGCGAATTGTAAAAAATGCGGCGAATGGAAAAGCGGAATTTACCTATGAAGTTGTTGGCCCCCCGAACTCGTATACCTTGTCCATAGATACTAACGCCACTACTTCAGTTTCCAAACAACTCTATGTGGGAAATTATTCTGTTACCGAAATACTTCCGGAAACCAATGACTGGAAGTTCGGTTCTGTTTCTTGCGCGAATGCCAACGGCCCAACGGGTAACGTTATAACTCACGGAAGAAGCGGAGTTACTATTTTAGCGGGGCAAACTACCACGTGTACTTTTAACAACAGTAAAAGAAAAGGAACGCTGGAAATAATCAATAATACCCAAGGCGGAAACGGCACGTTTGAGTTTAGTGTTGGCGGGCCGGAAGCCTTTAAAGTTAATGTCGGCCCGAATCTAAAACATTCGCGGTTGGTAGAGCCGGGCGATTATTCTATAACTGAAACTGCCCAGCCTGGCTGGAAGCTTGATAGCGTCTCTTGCAATGTTGTAACAAACCAAGTTGCGGGCAATCCTTCTATATATCTAGATGTTGCTGAAGATAAAACAACCACCTGTACTTTTACCAATTCAAAAATTCCAAAACTTACGGTAACTAAAGAATTGGTTCCAGCTGCAGATCCCGGCAAGTTCAATCTTAAGGTAGGCGAAACAATTAAGGCTTCAAATGTGGGAAATGGAGGAACTACGGGCGCCATAGAATATCCTGCCGGCAATTATACGGTATCTGAAACAGCGGGAACTGGAACTAATCTTGCTGATTATACAAGAACCTTTATGGGAGATTGTGACGCAACCGGTAAAGTTACCCTTGCCGCGGGAGATAATAAAACGTGTACCATTAAAAATGAAAAAAATAACCCGTTGCCGCATGTTACTAAAATTGAACCGGCAACAAAAACATCAGGGGTTGCGGGGGGCAATGCAGTAATCACCGGAAGCAATTTTATCAATGGTTCTCTGGTAACATTCAATGGCCCGGTTCCTGTCAGCAGTAACTATGTTACGGTTGATTCTGCAACTCAAATTACCATAGCAGCCTCTTTTATAAACTCTCTCCCCAGGGGCCAATATGCGGTTACAGTAACCAATTCCCAGCCCGGAGGAGGCACGTCCCCTGAATCGGTAGCCTTTACCGTAGTCAATCCAAAACCGGTCATCATAAAAATAACGCCGGATACAAAAGTAAAAGACAGCCCGGGTTTTACTTTGACTATTGAGGGCAGCGGTTTTGTAAGCGATGAATGCGCTACGGGTTCTTGCGTGCAGTGGGATGGCAATAATAGAATTACTAAGTTTATTTCAGCATCAAAGCTTGAAGCGCAGATTACTGACGCAGACCTCAAAGTGCTGGGTCCGCATTCTGTAACTGTGGTAAACCCCGGAGAACAGCCTTCCGGCGCCAAAACATTTACGGTGGTTAATCCAACACCCGTTATTACCCAAATATCTCCGGATACAAAAACCATCAACAGCCCGGGGTTTGATTTGATTGTTGACGGCAGCGGATATATAAACGGAAATGGGGATTGCGCAAAGGGATCTTGCGTAATGTGGAATGGCTCCAGCAAGCCAACTGAATTCAAATCTGCATCTAAATTAGTGGCAAAAATTCCCGATGCCGACCTTAAGGTAGAAGGCTCTTATCCTATCACGGTGGTTAATCCCGGCGTACCGCCTTCCAATGCCAGAACATTTAGCGTAACTAAGGGAGGAACCATCGTATTAGTTAAAAATACTAACGGCGGCGATGATACTTTTAATTTTAATACTTCAGGCGGAAATGGGTTGCCGGCAACTATAGAACTAATTACCCAAAATGGCACCAAAAGCGCAACATTTCCGGTTACCGGCACCGGCCCATTTACCATCAGTGAATCAGCTACTCTAGGATGGTTATATCCTCCTGAAGCCTCGTGCAGCAACGGAGCAAATCCAAATAACAACTTTTCTGTTCCTGCGGGAGAAACGGTAACTTGCACCTTCACTAATTCAAAACAGCCTACGCTTACGATAAGAAAGATATGCGACCCGGCAAATGATACCGTAAATAAGTTTGACTTGAGAATAGATGGGGCAGTAGCTGGAACTGGAGAAAATGTTGGTTGCGGCGGAACAACAGGGCCTGTCATTAAGAGTGTTGGATCCCATATATTTGATGAGGTTTTTAAAACATCGGGAGACTTTACGGTAACCTACGGAGGGGATCCAGGTTGTGGCCCAAGTCCTGATGGCACTACGGGCAAGGTTACCCTTGCTGCGGGCGACAACAAAACCTGCACCGTTACCAATACCAAAAAAATTCCAAAAGGGGCTATTGATATAAGGGTTAATATTGATATTGCCCCTGATGATACTTTTGAATTTACTACCACGGGCGGCGACGGTTTCCCGTTGGAATTTTCCGTTACTACCGCCAATAAAACTAAACTTCAAAATTTTGGCAATATTACCCCGGGCAGCTATAGCATTACGTGGACGCCGGAACCAGAATGGATGGTAGAAAACGCATCATGCACCTCGGGAACTCCTGCTGGGTTTACCGTTTCTTCCAATACGAAAACTACCTGTACCTTTGATTTAAAAAGACAGCGAAAGGGATCCATTACGATTGTTGAAAATTCTCCCGTTGATGAGCCTCAAGAATTCTGTTTTGATGGAGACCTAAGTGATGCCAATGGCAGCGAAATAGGCGATATATGCTTAGATAATGACAATGATACAGATGCCAATAATTCATTCACCTGGGCTGATTTAAACCCAGGTTCATATACTGAAAACCAATTACCGGTGCTAGATTTCCCGTTGCTTGATATTTCTTGTTCAGGAGGCAGTAGCGTAACAGAACATAATAATGGCGTAACTATTAACTTGCAAGCAGGGGAAGATGTGATTTGCACATTTGCAAATGCTATCGGTGAAAATGAGGATGGTGAAAGGAACCAAGGCGGCGGAGCGGCAACTATGCATGTAAACAAACATGCAGACGGGGGAAATGGAACTGATGTATTCCATTATAAAGTATATGAAACCACGGCTTCAAACCAACCGTATAGAGAATTTGATATTACGGCTAATGAGCAGGCTGGCGGCCAAAACCAATTTAGAGGATTTTATGATCTGGAGGTTCCTGCGAGGAAAGCATATCCTTATATATCCGAAGTAGTAGAGGCAGATAAAGGCTGGCGCCTTGATGTTGCTTCCTGTGCCGACGAGAACGGCCAGCCTATCTGCAATGCTACGACAGATGCTAATGGAAATCCGATCTGCGTAGATTATAAGATAGCCGTTGAAGGAGAAACGGTGTACTGCAGTTTTATTAATTCAAAACCACAAACTCCAGAAGAAGTATGTATAGCTGACTGCAATAATACCTATGATCAATGCCAAACCGAACAGTGCGCCGCTGAACAAGATACTTGCATTAATGATTGCGAAGACCAAGCTGATGAAGAAGAAGGAAATTTAGAAATCATAAAAAGAATCAATGGCGCCAATGATACGGATCCGCCCAGCGAATTTCATTATTTCATTTGGCCATCTCCCTTAATTATGAAGCTTACTCCTGAAGGCGATCCTGCTGAAGCTTCAAAAACTGAACGTGTAGAACCGGATGAAAACTATACTATTATAGAAAGCATACCAAATGGTTGGAAATTTGTTTCAGCGGAGTGCGGCGGCAAACCGTTTGTGCAGGGAACTGTTAATGAAACAAGCGCAACCATAAGCACCAGGGTCATAGGTGATGAAAAAACCACCTGTACTTTTATTAATGAAAAAACAACTTATGAAACTTCTTTAACTATTAATAAAGTATGCGTTCCGGAAGATGACCATGGCAACTTTGATTTAAAGCTGGATGGCGAAGATGCGCCTAATGGAAGCCATGTGCCTTGCGGAGAAAGCGCTGGCCCCTTTCCCCTAGATCCTGGAGATTATACCGTAAGTGAAGCAGCTGGTCCTGGCACCGATCTTGCTGATTACAATACTACCTATAGCACTGATTGCAGGGATGGCAATGTGGTTTTAGCCCAAGGCGAGCAAAAAGTTTGCACCATTACCAATACCAATAAAAACTATGTTCCACCAAAAAAAGGGAAAATAAAAATTGAAAAGGAAGCCAATGGGGGAAATGGCGAAACGTTTGAATACAGCATAGAAGGTCCCACAAGCACTACGTTGCTTGTTCCTATAACTGGAAACAGCGGAACAGAAGATGTAGAGGTAGACCCTGGAACCTATTCTATTGCTGAACTGCATCAGGACGGATGGAAGTTTGATTCTGCTTCATGTGAAGGTAACGCTTTTGACCCAGAAGATGATGGCGTATCAAGCGTTATTGTTACTGCTGATCAGATCACCACCTGCACCTTCAAAAATAGGAGAACTTCCGAAGATGGCACTCTAACTATCAGCAAAAAAGCGAACGGCGGAGATGGTGAGTTTG
>Ga0155020_105_pt1 | contig 12370 bp, 12 predicted proteins | sample RifCSPhighO2_01_FD_105988 | JGI IMG/M metagenome (GOLD analysis project Ga0155020, IMG submission 105988) | Candidatus Staskawiczbacteria bacterium RIFCSPHIGHO2_01_FULL_39_25
AAGAACCAGCTATTACGTAACTCGATTAGCTTTTCACTCCTTACCACAAGTCATCCCAGAGGATTGCACGACTCACGGGTTCGGACCTCCAGGCGCATTTCTGCACCCTTCATCCTGCTCATGGTAAGCTCGTCACGCTTCGGGTCTTGTACCTCCAACAAACGCGCTATTAACACTCGCTTTCGCTACGCCTACACCCCGTAAGGGCTTAGACAAGTTGGAGAGACAAACTCGTTGGCTCGTTCTGCAAAAAGCACGCCGTCACCACGCGCATCATACTATGCATGATGCGCGACATTTGACATGTGACATTTAACATTTGACTTTCGCGATTTTTGCTCTGCAAAAATCGCGCGTTGGTCAATTGTCAATGGTTAATTGTCAATTGTCGCATCATACCCAGTATGATGCGCATGGCTCCGACTCTTTGTAAGCAAATGGTTTCAGGTTCTATTTCACCGGGGTCAACCCCCTACTTTTCACCTTTCCCTCACGGTACTGGTTCACTATTGGTGATATTAAATATTTAGTCTTGGCCGATAGTTCGGCCTGCTTCCTGCCAGGTTATCATGCCCGACAGTACTCAAGAAATCTAACAAGGAGCGTGAAATTATTTTAGAATACGGGGCTATTACCCTCTATGGCGCCCCTTTCCAGGGTGCTTCTTTTAATAAATCACCTAGATGCTCTCCCTCGGCAGTCACTATTTATTTTTCGACTATACGAAAAATAAATAATGCCCCCGACGTTAAACCCTTACAACCCAGAATCTTTTTAAAGATTCTGTTTAGACTCTTCCCTCTTCGCTCGCCACTACTAAGGGAATGTGCGCCACCCTACGGGGTGGCGAACATGTAACCTTTAACATTTAACATTTGACTTAATGAAAAATTTTTGTTTCACAAAAATTTTTCATCGTTGGTCAATTGTCACCTGTCAATTGTCAATTGTTCGCCATCCTGTAGGATGGCGCGTTGTTTTCTTTTCCTCCGCTTACTGAGATGTTTCACTTCAGCGGGTTAGCTTCTTGGCATTACTGCCAAGATTATTGCGTATTACCGCAATAGAGTTTCCTCATTCGGACATCGCCGGATCAAAGCTTGCTAGCCAGCTCCCCGACGCTTATCGCAGGCACGCCACGTCCTTCATCACTTTAATATCCCAAGGCATCCGCCATTCGCTTATAACCTATCCTTCGATAAACTCAAGATAAGACCTTCTGTAAAAAGAAAGTTTTAAGAATTTATCAAAAGTTATTTTCCTTGCGCTAGTTTTTGCGATAACGCAAGGTTGCGTAAGTATCTATTTCGCGTTTTGCGCGAAATAGTAATAGATACAGATTTTATGTATCTTTCCTCATGCTTGCATGAGGAAATTCGAAATTCGAATATCGAAATTCTAAACAAATTTAAAATTCTAATTTTAAAAATCCCAAACGTGTTTCAGATTTCGGATTTCGTGCTTCGGATTTCCTTGTGCTTTGCACAAGGTTGTATGCTTTGTTACCTTTCGCAATTAACCAAGACCCCTCAGTTAATTGCGGACCTTGCTTGCCGCGTTTTGAGGACGGCGACTATATGCCTTTTAAGCATATTTTAACAAGGGTAAAATTGTCAAACTACTTTCATAATTAATCCACGATTAGAAATTATATTAACTTCCAATCGCAGATCAACTAATTTTAATAAATTAAAAACCGCCTTTTGCAGCGGATTTTCAAACCGAAAAAAAAGAGTTCAGAATTTATCCGCGCTTTTTTAATGGTATTTTAATTTGATTTATCATGTGGTTATCAGTTTATTCTATTTACTAAACCGTGTCAATAGCTTTGATTAGAATCTGGAATTTAGGAGCTAGAAGCTGGAATTTTTGCAATAAAGAAACGTAAAGCGGCGGCCTTACTGGGCCGCCGCTTTATATATTCCGCGTCATTCCGCGAAAGTAATTTCTTAAATTACTTATTTATTATCAATCTTTCTTTTCATCTCACTAATTACTTGGGCCGCAGTGTCTTTTCCGCCAAGCCCAATTGCAATTGCCACTCCTAACGAAACTGTCCCCACAATACCCCATACAATAGCCATGTACAAAGTTTTTATTAAATCGCTGCTTGGCAAAAGCTGTTCTAAGATTAAGAAAATGGTAAATATCCAAATTGCCCATTTGACAATAGAAGATGCAATATACCCATACCCTACTTTCATCTTTTCTACTGAAATTCTTATAATCTTTTCTAGAATATCTGATATGATCACCGCTACCACGAAGATTAATGAAGCCACCACCACATTTGGCAAGTAGTTAAGCACTTGGGTTAAAATCATTCCGAACTGAGCCAGCTTTAGAATATCAACGGCTATCAATAACGAGACGATAACAAATACCCACTTAAAAATAGCGCCAATAAATTCAGATGGATTCACATCTACATTAGCCCTTTGAAGAGCCTTATGCCACCCTTCCTTGTCAAAAATCTTATTAAACTTTACTGATTTTAAGATTTCAGTTATTATCCTGCCAATGCCAACCGAAATTAAGTAGCCAATAACGAAAACTATTATCGCTAATAATAAGTTTGCAACAAAACTGATGAACTGTTGCAAGAACGGCTGGATAACCGATAAGACCCATTCACTATATGTCATAACTAATTAAACTCGAAATTCGAATATCGAAATTCGAAACATATTTTGAATTTTAGATTTAGAATTTGTTTCGGATTTCGGACTTCGTGCTTCGGATTTTATTCTTACTTTATCCTTTTAAAAGATAGGATTTTCGACCTTTAACTTAAAAGGATAATACTTACTATATTATCCCCTTTATTAGGTAAATAAATCAAGCCCTTCCTGTGAATAACTATTACTTTATATACCTTTGCCATTCTTCAGGCACATCTATGGTAAGATTTACCATTCTTTCTTCAGTTGCCGCTTTAAAAGTGATATGAGCAGCGCGTAATGCGATAGCTTTATCGCCTTCCCATTCCTCTCCTTTGTATTTTATATCTCCTAATATAGGAAACCCCGCAAATGACAACTGCGACCTGATTTGATGAAATTTCCCCGTATCTATTTTAATTTTTAGCAATGAATATTTGCCGTTTGATTTTATCACTTCATAGTAAAGGTTTGCTTCCTCCCCCTTTTCAGATTTTCTTGCTTTTTTCAGTTTTTCATCTTTAATAACATGATGAGTCAGTAATCCTTTATTTTTTCCAGGATTACCACAAACTATCGCATGATACATTTTTTTTACTTCCCTATTCCTAAACTGCTCCGATAACCGTGAAGCTCCCTTGCTAGTTTTGGCAAACAGCATAATGCCTGAAACCGGCCGATCTAACCGGTGTACCAACCCTAAAAATACATTACCTGGTTTTTTATACTTTTCTTTTAAATATTTTTTAATTTCATCAAAGATGCTTATGTCCCCCGTTTTGTCACCCTGGCTCAAAACCCCCGCAGGCTTAACAACGGCTATGATATGATTATCTTCATATAAAACTTGCAATTCCATCGTAAGTATGACATTAATTAATTAGCACACCATACCCGCCCAGCTAGTGTTTGTTTCCTGCGAAAGGAGGAAACGCCATGCGAGTTGACATTTATGTCTACTCAACGACTTCAAATGGAGCGTTGGCCAAGAGTTTTTTTACGAAAAGCTTCCAGTGGCAATCTGCTCCCCCGGCAATCGGCACCATCATTCCTCTGCAAAGCAATCACGGAAAAGGACGCTTACACCCAGGAGTAGTCACCGATGTTAAGATTACGGATAACACTGCCACAGTTAAGGTGGGGACAGAAACATCGAAAGAGGATTTGCGGGATTCCTTTATTCCGGATAATTGGAAAGAAATTTCCATACTGCCAGAATAGTCGCCGCAAATGAACCCCGTAGAAATTTACTTTCACGGGGTTTGATTTTGTGATAAAAGTTGCTGTATTCTTTCTGCTTCGCTTTCAACGACTGGTCCATCATAATCGCCGCTATGGCCGGTTGAACCTTCATAGGACGGCTTTTTTTGATCCAAATGGAGCTTAAAAATAAAGCTTTGGCTATTCTGGACAATATACAAATGAAACCGTGGGTAGTCATTTCTCCCTATTTTTTTAATTATGCTAAACTCACCATCATTTTGAAAGTACGCTGGCATATATCCAATCGTCCGCATCAGGTCGTTAATACTTTTATTTATGTTTTTAATCTCAAACTGCATATTGATAAACTTTTACTTATATAATACTATGTAACCAGCACATTAGTACACCTTTATCTAAAATAGGGAGTGCATCATGGCTCAGGAAAGCAAAAAATTTGAAATTTCATTGGAACAGGTTAAGGCACTAGTCCCAGGGTATCATATTGTAAGTCACGATGAGCTCTGGGCAGTCTACAAGGCCCTCCAAGTGCTTTGGGAAGAGGAGTCAAAAGGCTTACCCGAAGACTTCAGACAAAAGTTATTTGCTATTGAACAACATGTCTACGATTACCTGGTTAATTCGCCGGGTCCTACCCGCCCCACTACGGCCCAAAGTCTTGCACATCTAAAAAAACTCCTATCAAACAAAGACTGAAAATAGTCAACAGTTGCCTTCCCTAAACCATATCTGCGAGGTGCTAAATGATTATTTATCGTCTCGAATACCATCTTGAAGGGCATCGTGCATTCCAAAATCTAAATAATGTTTGTGAAACAATTTCTAGAGAAGAGGCTTTGAGAAAAGCTGAAGAAATTGTTTCTAATCTTGAGGAATTGTAAGATACTGGAAGCTCAAGTGCGACCCTGTACGCCATTGAAGAAAAAAGAAGTGTCATAAAAAACTTCTAATGACCCTTCTTGGGGCCACATACCCCACGACTAACCACCGTAGGGTTTTTATTTGAAATTCTATTTGACAATATACAAATTATGCAATAACCTAATGCTAGCACACAACCTTTTCTTGAGGGAACTTGCTATGAAGCAACAGATCTATCAGTTTACAACCTTGGCTTTCTTGTGGATTGGAGCATTGCTAATCTTTTCTTCAGCGCAACTTCTTGCTCCGCCTGATAACTTTCAAGCAATACGTGATCAACTTCTTCCGACTGGTGACGTTATGAGGCTCTTTGGGGGACTCGGATCAATTGTAATTGGAGCTTTGATGGCAATACATCAAAAGAAATTGTTCCCTTAGATCTTTAAAACCGAGACAATATCTCGGTTTTTTTATTACTCCTGGATTTTCATAAGTGATTCTTTTATCCGTTCTATTTCTTTTTCAACCAAGAAACCTTTACTTATAGCATTACGCGAACGGGAAGAATTTTCCATAGATAGATCAAAATAATGTCCGCGGTCGCCTCCATTGAGTATTTTTACCAATAGATGAAATCTTAGATAGTCGTTTTGACCAACATTACGAACCAACTCAAACTCATTCCCCTTAAAACGCAATAACCGATACCCGGCAAGCCGTTCGATATCGCCAACACTATGATCTAAATCTAAAAGAGTAAATTCCATAATACGAATGTTTGACAAATTATTATTTATATAATACTATATAACCAGCACACGAGCAAGCGTTTTGCTCAAGACACCGTTCATCGAGGTTCTAATGCATTACTTTATTTTGATTGCCCCGACTGAAGAATTTGAGAATTCTCCACTGGCAGTGGAAGAATTTGAACTACCTGCAAACAAGGCTAAGGCTATCCAACATGCTAAAAAGCTGGCAAATAAGAAAAGGTTTCGCATGCCGAATGGAAAAACTTGCCACGGAGTTCCACTTCTCTTGGAATCCAAAGGCATAAAAGATGAAGTTGCAAAAATAGTCCGCGGCTGGTAACCCACGAGTACTCGTGGGTTTTTTATTGTTTCAAATTCAAATATTTCAAATTTCAAATTTCAAATTCACACTAGCCGTGCTTAAACTCAACAACATCCCCGTCCTTCACAACATATTCCTTCCCTTCCGTTCTAATCAATCCTTGCTCGCGGGCTTTGGCGTAACTTCCTGCCTTCAATAAATCTTCCCAAAAAATGACTTCTGCTTTTACGAATTTTTGCTCAAAGTCACTATGAATTACACCCGCGGCTTTTGGAGCCGTATCACCTTTATGAATTGTCCAGGCTCTTGTTTCATCTTCTCCGGTCGTTAAAAACGTCTGCAAACCCAATAATTCATACGATTTTTTAATTAAAATATCGGTTCCTGATAATTCTGAAAAACCCAGCCCCACCCGTTCCTCTTTATTTAACCCCTCCGATTCATATTCACTTGCAATATCCATTATCAAAAAATTGGGATGTCGGACATCCCAATTTGGGACGTCTTCTGGTTTTCCATTGAGTAAATATAGTCGGGGCTTAAAAGTTAACAGTTGGAAGCTTTTTAGAATTTCCGCTTCGTCTTCTTCAAAATGTAGGTCAATTAATACTTTCTGCTGGCTCAAAAATTCTTTAGCTTTCTTTAAAACCTCATTTTCCTTAATAGAATCTTTTTTCCCTGCCCGTACATCCCCCGCTAAACCATCAATTCTTTTATTTACCGTTTCTAAATCTTTTAAAATCAGTTCTACGTCTAAAATTTCTTTATCTTTTAAAGGATCAATCTCTGTTTGGGTATTGATAATGTCTGGGTTTTTAAATGCGCGCAGCACATACACAATGGCATCTGTTTCCCTGATATTTGCCAAAAATTTATTGCCTAGCCCCTCCCCTTCACTGGCTCCTTTTACCAAACCAGCAATATCAACAAAATCCACCGTGGCATATATTTTTTTCGCAGACTTGCTTAATTCAGCCAATTTATCAACCCGTTCGTCCGGAACCAAAACAACCCCGACATTGGGGTCTATGGTAGCAAATGGATAATTAGCAATCAGTACCTGCTTTTTGGTTAATGTTTTAAATAAGGTTGACTTCCCTACATTTGGCAAGCCAACAATTCCAATACTTAAGCTCATTTTTATGATTTATACTATATTTTTTACCAAAAGAAAAGTGCCTGATCGCAAAAGCGATTCAGGCACTATAAAGATCCAGCTCCCGCACGCCGTTTGGTTTTACGCAACGATCGTGTACGAGGTCGCAGAGTCCTCTGAAGCCCATAGTTGAACTTGGCCTCCGTTTTGGTCTTCGCTCACTCCCCGGAAAATGAAACCGCGCAGGAGATTTCCCGTTTCCAAGTCGGTTGCGGAAAACCCGAAGCCGGCATGGATGAACGAAAGCTGTAGACGCATGTCGCCCGACAAGCTACCGGGCGGCTTGATATCTGCCTGCACTGTCCAGGTTCCCATTGGTTGGAACGGCTGGGTCGTGAAGCTGAAAATCAGCTTGTCATCAACGAATGCCCCCTGAATGATATTGTCCTGGAAACCGTTGTTGTCGGTATGGACCAGCCGGTAGTTTTCAGCGTTTTGCAGGCTTCCTTGCGAGGCAATGAAGCTTACTGACGTTAAAACGGCAGCATTGGACCATGCCTGAAACTGGAGCAAGCTGACATTTTTCTGGCCCGGAGAAACGATTGCCGACGCAGGTTCCATGGGCACTTGATAAATGTCAATCATATGGCTCTCCAAGGTATGGAGAGCCGGTTCCGCGCCCCGGTACGAAATGTACCTATCGGGGACCGTGGCATTACGCAGGTTCTTGAAACTGGCATGAGCCAGCTCCATGCCCAGGCTGTCGCCTGACAAGTAGTTCCAAAAATCGGCCACTACTTGCATGCGAACCGGATGACTGCTTCTGACCCATACGGGCCGGAAAACCGTGAAATCAACCACATCGGACTCCCAGTCAGCGCTGGCATACGAGATGATTTTCTCATACCCGTCCGCGGCGACACCGTTCATGTCCGCACGCAGCGTGAAACCTCTGACGTTCTGGGCCAGCGAATCGCTGCCCGAAGCCGGAATGAATATCATTTCATCAAGGCGGGCAAATCCCCGCGATCCCCGCGGCCCGACGGTTTTCAGCGTCATCGCGGCAATCGGCTGATTGCTGGCGCCGGGCAAAATGTCCAGCGGAGCGACTTGTTGATTGATCACCCGCACCCACGGCATGGGAACAGGAATTCTGGGCCGCAGAGCACCTGCTGGCACCAACCTGTCTTCCAAAGCCTCAAGCACCGGACGAAACTGGTTATGCATTATAAACTCCTATTTGACAAAGGACATGTGTAACACCCATTTACGGGGTGAATTCCCTCACAAAAGAGAATGTTATAGCCTATCATACATGATTAATATTGTCAATACAACCAAAAACTTACGAATGGCAATTAAGCCCAATCCAAAAAAACCGAGGAGCTCCTCGGTTTTTTTATTTTTACTAAACTAATCTAGAAAATTTATTGGTTTTGCTTCGTTTCTTCAAAGAACTCCTGATGTTCTTGCTACTATTTTTGCATGGTATCACGCATATTTTCAATTGATTCAGTATGCTGATCTGTAGAAGGGACATCTCTTATCATTTCCATGCACATAGCAACTTCCTCCCGTAATTCAGAAAAAGATTTTTCGCCGCTTGCCACTTTATTAAAAGCCTCTTGGCCTACCAAATTCTTAATGCATTCTATGAGTTCCTTCGACATGCCTTCAAAGTGGTTTTTTGCCCTCTCTCTGGCCGCTTGCCCATCATTTTCAGATTCATTAAATCCTTTTTGCGCTTGCGGCCTGAACTGTTCAATGCATTCTCGTATCTTACCCTTTAATTCAAAATTAAAGTGTTCACTTCCCTCTTTAAGTTTTTCAAATTCATTCCCAACTTTCTCTTTAAGGCAAGCTTGCACTTGTGTTGGCGCGCTTTTAAGAAAACGCGCCGGCTCGTTATTTCCGGATCCTTCATTAAAATGCACTGATTGAAAACAAATCCTAATCGTATCAGCTGTTTCCGGTGTAAGCTCTTGTTCGCCTGATTGTATCTTATCAAAGCTATCTCCAATTTTTTCGTGGATGCAAGCTAAAACCTCTTTCGGAATCTCTCCGGCTACCACCAATAAGGAACGTTGGCTGTGGTTAAACTTTTCAAAACATTCTTTAGTCTTAACGGCTATTTCGGGTCCTGGTGATAACTTACCGGCCTGGATATCTTCAATAATGTTTGAGCCAAGCAATGAAGTAAGGCAAGCAGCTACTTCTGGAGGGGCTTGCTCCAAGCCTTGTTTTAACCATACTAACCCATTTTTCATATGGCGCAATTGGCCTTCATCTATCATACCCCGATCTTTCGCAAAGTTGAAACATTCTTCCCGGTGAGATTCATCGTCACAGTATCTTTGGCAAGTTTCTTTGGAATTACAATTTCCTGGCCCCTTCCCGCCGCTTTTCTTTATCATTTCGCTTTGTTCATGATTGATAAAACCAGCTTCTTTTGCAAAATCAACGCATTCCTGAAAATGAGAAGTGTCTTGGCAATACTGCTCGCACCCATCCTTTGAACCGCAACCGCCGGGAGTCTGCCCTTTTTTTGCTAACTCTAGAAATTTCCTAAATTGGCCGGGGGCAATTTCATGGCTGCCCTCTGTCATAGCAAGGCCGGACTTCTCGGCAAACGCAATACACTCTTCTCCATGGCTGAAATCAGAACAATACTGCTGGCAAGATTCTTTTGATGTGCAATTTCCCGGCATAGTTCCTCCCGATCTTAAATAAACACTTACTTTTTCAGCCTGGCTTATATGGACATCTTCTGTTATGCCCATTTGCTTGGCAAAGGCTATGCAGTCTTCAATATGAGAGACATCGCTACAATACGTTTTACAGGAATCTTCAGAGTTACAGCCGCCGGGACCGCTCCCCTTTTGCAACGCATCTTTAAATTTATACGCCCGTTCTGCTTCAGCATCATTCATTAATCCGTGTTCTTTTGCAAATTGGATGCAGACATCCATATGGGAAGGGTTATTGCAGTAATCTCGGCACTCTTTTTTATTAGAACAGTTATCAAGCTCTGCAATCGGGAAAATAATTTCTTTTGGCGTTGCATCTGATCCGCTTGAATCATTCTGGGCATTTACAAATATGCTAAAACTCATAAGCACTCCTAGCAGAAAAATTGAAAAAATGATTTTTTGGTGATATTTTTTTATCATGGATTTTTTCAAAAACAATACATTACTGGAACGGATTTTTATAAACATTTTCCATGGCATTAGGCACATTGGTTTCCGGCATCTTATTTTCTATGGGATTTTTTGCGCCCTCATAGAGAGCGCTTCCCAACCCAACATTTTTCTCTTGGCCCTGATCTAACACATCAGGCTCTACTACTACATTTTTGGGCAACAGCAAACGATATACAAAAATTACTGCTAAAAAAGCCGCCATGGCAACGATTGCCACTGATAAGGGCAAAGGCACTCTTGAAAAAAATATATTATTTTCTTTTTCTATTTCTGTTTCCATTTAGTTATTATAATAATTCATAAAAAATAATAGAAGGCGGAGTTATCCACACGCAATTAAACAGAGGGCAATGCCCTCTGTGTTAATTTAAAATTTTATCATGTACTTGGGGAGAATCCCCGCCTCTTAATTGTCCCAATAATTTTAGTGGACCTGGCGAGAATCGAACTCGCATCTCCTCATTGCAAATGAGGTGTGCTACCACTATACCACAGGCCCTCTTATACATTTGACAATTAACATGTGACAAATAACAATACAAATCGTTGGTTAAATGTTAATGGTCAATTGTTGGAAATTATTTAATTCCCAGTATTTTAACCTTAATTTTCTTACCTTTAATTTCATAATTAAATTCTTCCCCCTCCTTCTTCCCCATTAATTGCTGTCCAAATGGTGATTGATAGGACATTTTATTTTTTAATATATCAGCTTCTCCAGGAGCTACGATAGTATACTTTTCTTCTTTGCCGTCGAATAAAATTACCAATTCAGAACCGACCTGCACCGCCCCATCCTCTTTTTTTTCAACCACGATGGCATCGTTTATAGCAGATTCCAGTTGTTCAATCCTACCTAACAAAAAAGATTTCATATTTCTTGCCTCATGGTAAGCAGAATTTTCTTTTAAGTCTCCAAAAGAAGCAGCTTCCGCAATAAGCTTAACAACCCTCCTCATTTCATTGGTTTTTAATTCCTGCAATTCCTCTTTAAGTTTTTTTAAGCCTTCTCCAGTAAAATATTGGGTCATATTAAACGAATTCTTAATTTAAAATTTCTACTTTTTAAATAATTTTTTAATAGATTCATACTACTATAAAATGAGGAAATTTCAAGAAAAAGCTACTCTAGGAGAGTAGCTTTTTGAAAAGAAGAAACTGGAAAAATTAGAGCGGAGAATATCTCTGTAAAAGAGCAAAATGCTGGACAATCGGCAAGCATCCGTTTTATAGGTTAATGTTCTCCCGTTGTACCCCTAGTCAACAAAACATTAACCATCACCGGTTTCCACTTGTAAACTGTCCAGCAAACTATCTTGAGCTTATCGCAAGACAATTTGCTGGACAGTTTTTACCATCACTTTTCTTAATTTAGTTTCTTAAAGCTGCCTCGAATAGTTGGTTTTCTGCCGAACCAGACTAAACGCATATCTGTTACAACAGAATTGCACCCTTCGCCAAAGCTTCGACCCCGGGCTTTTCCCAGGACGCCTTAGCGAAAAATGTTTCCGCAATAACATAGTCAACACTCAAATTTCAGATTTTGCAATCTAAAATTTTTAAAAAAATGATCCACGAGCAGCTTCCGCTACCCGTGCCTTGTTACGACTTAGCCCCTCTTACTGAATCTAGCTTAGGGCGCCTTGCGGCGCACTTCGGCTATCCCCAGCTTGCTTGGCTTGACGGGCGGTTTTTCGGTCACTAATATGCCGAACACCACTGGACGAACGGTTTTCCCGTATCCTAGCGGTTCCTGTTAAACTTAACAGGTTTGGTCCTTCCTTTCTATATAGAAAGTACTACGACCTCTGCAGACTTCTCTTTCACAATTGCAATCATCTCCGGTTTTCCCCGACCTTAAATAATTGTTACTCAACGAATGTTGAGAATGAATGAGATCTCCCTGGGTCATCTTAGAAAACATTTTCCTACATCTCGGCCTTCCGATTACTACAAATTTATGATCTCAAATGACTTCCCTGTGTACTCGATAGGTCGTCAAATTTGTAGCCATTTATTGAAGTGCTCAAGCTATAAAATGCCTCTTCGCCCTTCAGTGGATGCCTCGCGACATACACCTGCGATTTGGCTTCGCATTTTTTGAGATAAATGCGGCAAGATTTACACTTGCTTTTCTCTAAAACTGCCAGGCAACCCGAGTACAAGACTCAGGAACGTATTCATCGCCACGTAGCTGATTGGCGATTACTAGCAATTCCAGCTTCATGAGGGCGAGTTTCAGCCCTCAATCC
>Ga0155020_102_pt1 | contig 9730 bp, 9 predicted proteins | sample RifCSPhighO2_01_FD_105988 | JGI IMG/M metagenome (GOLD analysis project Ga0155020, IMG submission 105988) | Candidatus Staskawiczbacteria bacterium RIFCSPHIGHO2_01_FULL_39_25
TATAACTAAGGCAGCCGATAGAATAAGATTAGCTGTTGAGAATAACGAAAAGATTATCATTTACGGTGATTCTGATTTGGATGGCATTGCATCGTCGGTGCTATTGGAAGAAGCCATAAAAAACCTGGGGGGAAGCGTTTTTTTGGTGATGTTTCCCGACAGGGAAAACGACGGGTATGGCATCAATCTAAAAGCATTAAATGTCTTGAAAGACGAAGCTCTTGCGTCTCCAGCCCTTTTTATTACGGTGGATTTGGGCATTGGAAACGTAAAAGAGGTGGAAATTGCAAAACAGAATGGCCTTGAAGTAATCATCGTTGACCATCACGAAATTTTAGATAAAATTCCTGATGCGCACATTGTAGTTGACCCTCGGCAAGAGGGTGATGACCATCATTTTACTTATTTATCAAATGCCGGCATTACTTTTAAGTTGGGCGAGGAATTGCTGAAAGACAATATGTCAGAGAAGTTAAGGGATAGTTTTCTTGAACTAGCGGCTCTGGCCACTATTTCTGATATGATGCCCCAAATTGAAGATAATAAAATTTTTATAGAACGGGGATTACGGTCTTTAAAAAATACCTTTCGGCCGGGCCTGCGCGCCTTTTTAGATATTTTGGGCGCCGGGGAAGCAGCCACCATGCCGGGAGTCGGGAAAATTATTTCAGCTTTGAACGCGGCCGAGTCAGTTGATTTTAAAAATGATTCGTATGCTCTTTTAACCAGTTCTTCTCTGCAGGAAGCGAGGGATTTAGCTGGAAAGTTGATCGCAAAAACCCAGCAAAAACAGCAAAAAATAAAAGAGATTACTGAAGAAGTGGAACGGAGAATTTCCCAAAAAAAAGATGAGCCGGTTATTTTTGAGGGCGACCCTGCCTGGAAATTGTTGCTTGCGGGATCAGTGGCTTCTATTATCGCCCAACGGTACGAAAAACCTACATTTATCTTCAAAAAAATGGAGACAGAATCTTGCGGGTCGGTGAGAAGCATAAAGGATGGGCAGAATTCTGTGGAAGCTATGAAGTCTTGCGCCGATCTCCTTATGACGTTTGGCGGCCATCCCAAAGCATCGGGATTTAGGGTAAAAAATGAAAATTTAGAAAAATTTAAAAACTGCTTGCAGCAACATTTCATAAAACATAAAACATGAGGAAAATTATTATTTATACTGATGGGGGATCGCGGGGAAATCCGGGCAAAGCGGCAATTGGTGTGGTATTTTGCAATGAGATGGGCCAGGAAATCAAGAAGTTTGGAGAGTATCTGGGCGATGGGTTGACCAATAACGAAGCCGAATATTCGGCGGTTATTTTTGCCCTCAAAAAATTTAAGGCGCTTTTTGGAAAACCTATTGCTAAAATCAGCGAAGTTGAAGTAAGGTCTGATTCTGAATTATTGGTAAAACAAATGAACGGGGAATATAAAATTGAAAATGAAAAAATCCAGAAATTTTTTATAGAAATATGGAACTTAAAAATTGATTTTAAGTCAATAAAATTTAAAGCGATTCCCCGGGAGAAAAATAGGGAAGCAGATAGATTAGTCAATGAGGCTCTAGATTCAAATTCAGCAAGCCAAACATTATTTTAAAAAAAGTACCTTGAAACCACGATCGTGGTTTCAAGAGTAGCAGTTCTTAAGATATTGACATACTTTAAAGAAGATATTATGATTAAAGTGTCTTAGCAAGATGGGTGATTGCTCTGCGGTAATTTGCAGAGAGGAAAGTCCGAACTCCCACTCTCCGAAAGGAGGTTAAAAAAGTAATGGCTAACCGCCATACACAGTAATGTGCGAGGTGCGAACAGAAACGGCTCAAGCTGAAAAGCTTGGCATTCCTTCATGGAATAGTCCTGCAGTAATGCAGGGATGAAACGGCTAAATCCTTACTGGGTGCAAGAACAAACCTGAAAAGAGTTTCTTGATTCTTATTCAGTGAAAAGTAGTTCGCTTGATTCCGATGGCAACATCGAGAACAGACAGATAATCACACTTCGCTCCTCTGGGGCGGAACACAGAATTCGGCTTATAATCTTGCTGAGACAACAAAAAAATCGTCCCAAAGAAATGAAGGACGATTTTTTGTTTTAGGAAAGTTGTAAATTTTTTTTAAAAATACTAATATATACGTATGGATTTAGAGCCAAATAAAGGAAAAAATTTAATTGTTGAAATCCAAGGCCGCAAATTTGCAAGGTATCCCATAAAGACAAAGTTAATTACGCCCGAAGATAAGGATATATCAATTATTGTTGAAGAATATGCAAAAAAATATCTTCACGCAGGGGATATTGTTTTTATTAGTGAAAAAGCGGTTGCAATAACGCAAGGCAGAGCCTATCCCATACAAGAGGTTAAAGCCTCCTGGCTGGCCTCCTTTTTATCGCGGTTTGTGACTAAAACACCCATTGGCATAGGGCTCGGTTCTCCTGAAACCATGCAACTGGCAATTGAGGAAGTCGGCATTCCAAGAATTCTGACGGCTGCTTTAGTAGGGGCTATCGGCAAATCGTTTGGCATACGAGGATTATTCTATGTCATAGCAGGCCATGGGGCGCGTTCAATTGACGGAGCGGTGCCTTATGCTATTCCGCCGTACAACACCTACATTTCAAAAGGCCCTTTCCAGGCTAATGAAGTCGCAGAACATATCGCCCAAAAGATACATACCTTTGTTGCTATTGTGGATGCCAATGATTTTGGGATAAATACTCTAGGGGCAAGCAACGGAGTAGATGGAAAATTAGTCGCTCGTATTATAAAAGATAATCCGTTGGGGCAATCAGATGAGCAGACGCCGGTTGGCATTATCCGTGAGATTAAAGACTTAAGGGAGATGTTTGATAGGCCAATGGCAATACGACAAGCTGAATTAAAAGACAAAGAAGAAATTATAAAAATAGTAAATTTATTGCATTTGGATATTCCCGATTTTGTTTGGAATCAAGAAGAATTTGTATTAAAGCAAATTAGCAATAAAGAGTATTTTTTGGGAGAGCAGGGGGGCAATATTATAGGAGTGATGAGTTTATCTGCCAGGAGGAATAAAATGAATATTGAAACACTCGTGGTTAAAAGAGAGTTTCAATCCCAAGGTTTTGGAACGCAGTTCATCGTATTTGCCAAGCAATTTGCAAGAGATAGGGGTTTTGACGCTTTGTATGCTTATTCTTTCAAAGAATATAACATGACAGATTTTTATTTAAAAAAACAGTTTAAAATGCTTGATTATCCTGGTTCTTATAAAAACCATCAATACTATTGTTTTAAGGCAGTATTGTAATCATTCATATATTTTGATAAAAAACCTACTTACCGTACAAACGAAAAGCGTTGGATTTGCTTCGTTGATCTTGGCGGGGTCATACGTGGCTTCTGCGGCATTGGGGCTCTTGCGAGACCGTCTTTTAGCTGGTAACTTTGGAGCCGGCAACGAGCTGGATGTTTACTATGCTGCTTTTACAGTTCCGGATCTTATTGCGTTGATTTTGATTTTTGGCGCCATATCAGCAGCTATTATTCCCGTATTTACTTCCTATATCGTTACCTCAAAAGAGGAGGCATGGCATTATGCGCTCGTGCTGCTCAATGTATTTTTATCGTTTTTAATTGCGGTTTGTTTGGTTTTTATCATATTTGCCCCATTTTTTGTTTCTTTAATTGCCCCTGGATTTTCAGAAAGCAAAAAAGAAATGACCGTCGTGCTTATGCGGATTATGTTTTTAAGCCCGATTATTTTGGGAACCAGCAATATCATAAGCGGCATTCTTCAAGTGTTCCATAGATTTTTGGTTACGGCGTTGGCTCCGGTAATGTATAATCTGGGAATTATTATCGGTATTGTATTTTTTACCCCAAAGCTTGGATTGGCCGGCCTTGCATGGGGAGTGGTCCTGGGAGGAGTCATGCATTTATTAATTCAGATTCCAGCTTTTTTGTATTCGGGATTCAGGTACAGGCCAATGCCGGGCCGCAGCATGTTTGACATAAAACACCCAGGAGTTCTAAAAACACTAAAACTGATGATTCCACGATCTTTGGGTCTGGGGGCAAGCCAGTTCAATACCATTATTGTCACCGCCATTGCTTCTACGCTGGCTGCCGGCAGTATTGCCGTATTCAATTTGGCAAATAATTTAGGATCTCTCTTAGTTAATGCAATTTCTGTTTCGCTCTCAACGGCTATTTTCCCCCAAATGTCTTTTGCATATTTAAAAGAAGACAAGAGGGATTTTGAGTATAAATTTTCCTGGGCTCTGCGCCAAATACTCTTCTTGATTATTCCCATGAGTATTTTGATTTTTATTCTAAGGGCGCAGATTGTGAGGGTTATTTTGGGGACCGGGCGTTTTGGCTGGTTAGATACCCGGCTTACGGCAGCTTGCCTTGGAATTTTTGCCATGGGATTGTTTGCCCAAGCCCTTATTTTTATCTTATCAAAAGCTTTTTATGCCGCCCATAACACAAAAATTCCCGCATGGATAAGCTTTGCCGCGGTGGCATTTAATATTTCAGCCAGCTTATTGCTTGTCAGGCTCCTGAATGCTTCCGGCCAGTTTTTTTACTTCATGCAGAATCTCTTGCGCCTTGACGGCATCGCCAATATCAGCATCATTGGCCTATCGCTATCATATTCAATTACGGTAATATTGCAGGCGTGCTTGCTGTTATATTTTCTTTATAAAAAATATAGGGCATTCAGAGTAAAAGAACTGTTGCATTCATTTTATAAAATTCTCATAGCAAGTTTGGTAATGGCAGTATTTGCCCTAGCAGTAAGGCATTCATTGGTAGCGTATAACTTTGTAAAATTACAGACATTTTTTGGGGTATTTTTACAGCTTGCGTTATCGGGCTTAGTGGGAGTATTTTTCTATGGCGTTACCTCTTATTTTTTAAAATCTTCAGAACTAAACATGATTAAAAAAGTTTTTTTCCCAAAATAATGAGCCAAGAACATATTAGAAATTTCTGTATTATTGCACACATTGATCATGGAAAATCAACACTGGCTGACCGGCTTTTGGAGTTGACCAATACGGTTGCCGCAAAAAAAATGACCGCCCAGTTTTTGGATTCTATGGATTTAGAAAAGGAAAAGGGAATTACTATCAAGCTAAAGCCGGTAAGGATGAATTATGCCCATGAAGGCAAAGAATATATTTTAAATTTAGTTGATACGCCCGGCCATGTAGATTTTTCCTATGAAGTTTCAAGATCTTTAGCGGCAGTGGAAGGGGCGGTGCTATTAGTTGACGCAACCCAAGGAATTCAAGCCCAAACGTTAGCTAATATTGATTTGGCGAAAAAACAGAATCTGGTCATTATTCCGGTTATTAATAAAATTGATATGCCAGCGGCAAAAATAGAGGAATCGTGCCAAGAATTGGCGAATGTGCTGGACATATTACCAGAAGAAGTTCTTAAAATATCTGCCAAAAATGGTCTGAACGTTGAGCAGGTATTGCAAGCGGTTATTGAAAAAGTACCCAGCCCGGAACAGCGCAATCCCCAGGCTGAACAAAAACCTTTCCGCGCCCTTATTTTTGACTCAACCTACGACGCCTTTAAAGGCGTGCTGGCGTTTGTAAGGGTTATGGAAGGCAACATTAGAGATCGTGAAAAAATTGAGTTACTGGCAGCAAAAGCTCAAGCTGAAATAAAAGAGCTGGGGTATTTAAACCCGCGTATCCAGCCGCAGCCGGAAATTTTTACGGGCGAAATAGGCTATATCGCAACCGGGATCAAAGAACCAGGAAAAGTTAGAGTCGGCGATACTATTGTAAAAATTCCAGCTCCAAACTTCCAGCTTCCAGCTCCTTTAGCGGGATACCAGGAGCCAAATCCGATGGTTTTTGCCAGTTTTTATCCTGAAAACCCCGAAGATTTTGAACTTTTGAAAGTGGCGTTATCAAAGTTAAAATTGCAGGATCCGGCACTCGTATATGAAGCAGAAATGAAAGAAGCTTTGGGGAGGGGATTTCGGTGCGGATTTCTGGGAACCCTGCATGTTGAAATTATTTCTGAACGGTTAGAGCGAGAATTTAATTTAAGGCTGGTAATTTCTACCCCCAGCGTTATTTACAAAATTTTCGATAAACGCGGGCGGGATTCGCTTATTTATTCGGCTTCCGACTGGCCTGACCCCAGCACTATTGAAAAAATGGAAGAGCCCTGGGTATTGCTGGAAATTATCGCTCCCGCAAGCTATATCGGCAAGCTTATGGAAGTATTAAAAGACGTACGCGGAAATTATCTGGAAACTAACTATCTATCTGCCGAGCGCGCCATTATTAAATACGAAGCTCCCTTGCGGGCTATTGTGGCGAACCTATATGATAAAGTAAAAAGTACCAGCCAGGGTTATGCCTCGCTCAATTACACGATGTTAGGATACCGGCCGGCCGTGCTGGTAAAAATGGAAATCTGGATTGCCGGGCGCGCTGAAGAAGCCTTTAGCCGGGTTGTAGAAGAAAATGATGCCTATGAACAGGGTAAAAAACTGGTGGAAAAATTAAAAGAAGCTCTGCCTCCCCAGCAGTTTACCGTGGCATTGCAGGCAGTTATTGGCGGCAAAGTCATTGCACGGGAAACCATTTCGGCCCGTCGAAAAGACGTAACGGGATATTTATACGGCGGCGACAAATCGCGCAAGAAAAAACTTTTAGAGAAGCAGAAAAAAGGCAAAGCGCTTTTGAAAGAAAAAGGGAGAGTAAATGTGCCTTCAAAAACGTTCCTGGAAATTTTCCGGGCGTAACTTCAATAATAGGTCTCTCTAAAAATCTATAAATGAGCTATTGACTTTTATAGATTTATCAGATAATCTATAAATATGGCATATACTAATGATAAAAAATTAAAAATAGGAGAGGCAGCGGCGTTCCTTGGAGTTACGGTGCAAACTTTGCGTAACTGGGAAAAATCCGGTAAACTGGCTGCTCAAAAAAGCGAAGGCGGCCATCGTTACTATTTTCAAAAAGACCTTGAACGCTTTACCGTTGATTTGCCTTCTCTGGGACTGGCGTGGGCAAGCAGCGCCCAACTTCCGCAAATTCCCCAAGAATATTACTGTGAACGGCAAGACCGATTCACCAGCCGGTTGGAAAAAATGGCTTTGCAATTGCTCCATGCTGGAGTTGTCGGCCGGGACATGGCTTCACTGCTGACCGCCGTAGTTGGCGAAATCGGTGATAATTCCTTTATGCACAATGTGGGAAACTGGCCAGATGTGCACGGAATCTTTTTTGCATACGACATTGGAAAACGGATGATTGTGCTTGCTGATCGGGGGCAGGGCGTACGCGCAACGCTTTCAAGGGTGCGGCCCCAGATTGCAACAGACACCGAGGCACTTCGCATTGCTTTTACTGAAATTGTTTCAGGCAGAGCTCCTGAAAAACGCGGCAATGGTTTGAAAGTGGTGCGGAGAATCGTGGAAAGGGGTTCTATCACACTATTGTTTCGTTCCGGCGTTGCCCGGGTGCTGTACCCCCAAAAGTCTTCTTCATTGATTGTGGAAACTGCAACCGATAATATCCGCGGAACATACGCTGTGATAACTTTTTAATTTTTCAATAAATCTTATGATGCAAACAATCGAGCTTAAAAATTTTGGAAAGGTGCTGGTATCAAGGCCGGCTGGACTGGAAGCATTTAACGCCATTCGTCCCACGCTTGATAAGAACGCTTCGGTTCAGATAGATTTTAGCGATGTGCTTTCAGTAACGCCATCATGGTTTGATGAATTTCTAACCAACCTTGCTGACTATTTGGACGGCAGGGTGGATTTGTTGCCCACCAATAATGCATCGGTGCTGGCAATGCTTCCGGTACTACAAAGCGCCCGGCAGGATTTTGTTGCAGATATTATTCAAAGATTCCTCAAGCAAAATCAAGGGTAGAAGTGGCATAAAGAAACCTAAAATGCCAAACAAAATCGTCAACAACACGAAAGAGAATACTTACTACAAATGCACTTATTGCGGAAGCGAGATTTTTTGGAATACCCACAAAAAATTCATCTACTGTAAGTGTAGGAAAATATGGGTTGATGGTTGTGATGATTATGTCCGGGTTGGCGGTAACGAGGGAGACTACAAGATGATTTATAAATAAGTTTATGGATAATAAAGAACAAGAAAAAGTTATCAATCAAATAGAAAAATTTTTTGAAGTTCCGGAACGGGTGGCAGATAAAATTAAAATTATAGCTGAAAAAGTGCGGGGTGGGTATGTATTAATTGAAACTCGGCCTCGTTGGGATGGCTCTGCTGGGCCTTGGACAAAACACCCAATTGCCAAAATAGTTTTTCATAACCCTTTGCAAGAATGGCGAGTGTATTGGATGCGGGCTTCCGGGAAATGGTGGTTTTATGGACAATACAAAACATTTAACAAGGTTTTAAAAATAATTGACGAGGATAAAGATGGTTGTTTTTGGGGTTAAGGGTTAAATTTTATAAATATATGTTTTCTGCGATTATGGGGACAATTTTGGCTCCCGCGGTAAGGCCTATTCAGTACGCGGCCTTAAAGTTAGTGAAAAGATTTAGAAAGAAAGGTGACCAAAGACCGATTATTGCCACCGCTGACCATATTATGCACCATATTGTTTTGACATTAGGATTTAAAACTTTCACCGATGCTAAATTCCGAAAACTCGCTGAATTTGGAAAAATTTCTATTGAGGAACATGACCGTATTTTTAACGAAATTCAAGTGACATGGATTTGCCTTATTCTTTTTTATATTGATGCGGTAAAATCATTGGTGCCTTTATCTGACTGGCATTTTTGGCAGGATGTTGCTAAGTATATTCCCAAAGATTTTGAAGATATACTTATGGGTTATGGAGCAGATGAACGCAATGCCAAAATGATGACACAATTAATTGACATGCGTTATAAAGAATATGAAGCACTTACGCATGCGGTGCAAGAGACTAACGACCAATACGGAATAGAATTTAAATCTCTTTCTTGGGAATTCAAACGCATTACCGCTTATATGCAAGCTGCCGCTATCGGGACTACAGATCATATCCGGCGAGGCAAAATAACGGAGGAGGATCCTTTGATAAAGTTTTTAACGGAACAACTATTATTTGTAGAAAGGAGAATAAGTAGATTTATAAAAAAGTTATAAATAATTATACCGCCGTTGGCGGGACGAGCCGCATCGTAATTATATGACTCAACAAGAAGCTTTAGAGATTTTAAAAATGGGAAAGAATGTGTTTTTGACGGGTTCGCCTGGAGCGGGTAAAACTTTTTTATTAAACCAATTTATTGAGTATTTACGCGGAACTGATAAAACGGTTGCCATCACCGCTTCTACTGGCATTGCGGCTACTCACATGAATGGGGTAACGTTGCATTCCTGGTCGGGATTGGGGATTAAGGAAACCATTACCGACCAAGAAATCAGACATTTATTAAAAAAACGGTATCTTTTAAAGCGGCTGCGCAAGACCAATGTGCTGATTATTGACGAGGTTTCAATGTTAAAGGCTAGCCAGCTTGATGCGGTAGATAAAATTTGCCAATATTTTAAAACCAGTTTTTTGCCCTTTGGCGGAATGCAAGTGGTATTATCTGGTGATTTTTTCCAGCTGCCGCCGATAGAGCGCGATGGCCAAGCGGATTTTGTTACTGAAAGCGCGGCCTGGAAAAATTTGGATATCAAAGTATGTTACTTACAGGGGCAATTTAGGCATCAGGACAAAAAA